>Ga0335394_10000007_pt1 | contig 284130 bp, 278 predicted proteins | sample MAT03_FD_205741 | JGI IMG/M metagenome (GOLD analysis project Ga0335394, IMG submission 205741) | Freshwater microbial communities from Lake Fryxell liftoff mats and glacier meltwater in Antarctica - MAT-03 (spades assembly) (version 2) ... | reverse complement strand
ATACATTGAAGATCCTCATCATGCGTTAAACTGACGGAAAGATTGAAGGCGGTTGAAACCGCCGAGTCGCTTCCCTCTCAGGACTAAAGTCGCTGAGTTTCACGCATTCCGCTATTCTTTTTATGATCCGGGCTATTTCCATCCCTGATTCATTTGGAAACAATTCGATCGCCGTCGATCGATTTATTGCTATTACTCGACGGACTGGATGATCGGGTGAAATCCGTAACACTGCATCAATTACTGATGCCTCAAACGTGACAAAGTGGCTTTCCACTTCTGTCAAAACTTGACCAAAAAAATCGGCTGTGTTTGTGGTTTTCATGGAATGTAACTCTATTTCTACTCTTTTATATTACCACGTTTAAGTATAAAAGTATACACATTACTAAGTATTTCTATTAATTATTTATACTAATAATTGGCTCGATTATTAAGCTTTGGTGCAATCACTAAATAAACAAAACGAGCAAGCATAATGCTTGCTCGTTTTGTTTATTTACGCAGCAACGTAAGTAATAATCTTACCTGCAACCGCAGGGAGCGGGTACTTTTCAAGTAAGATACTGATTATCTTTTGTTGGAGATTGAAGATCTCCACGCATATTGCGTGAACCTCTCTCAACTCCTTCAACGTTTCTTGCTCCTGCTGTATTTCTACAGCACCTACTACATGATCCGTTTTTGCCTGATGCTTTGCTAAAAGACTTTCTAGCAAAGCAGCCTTTTTTTGTAACTCCTCTTTGTGTTTAGGAGCTACAGAGGGTTTTGATAACAATGTATTAGTTTTCGCAAGCATTGCTCGCATTGAGGCTACTGCCTCTGCGCTACCCTCTGGTAGTTGAGGAGGAGAGGTTTCTTGAGCCGTCACTTCAACTTTTTGAAGTAACGCATCTTTGTTTCTTCCCTGAATTTGAGCGGGAAGTTGATCCTCCTCTTCTTTGTCCGATTTAGAGTCTTTAGACTCGATTATTTGTTTCACTGTCGAAAGTAGGTAATAAACCCCTACTCCTTCGATTCCGATATTCAAGAGGTGACCAATCACCCCTGGAAAAAAGACGGACACTTTATTTGCAAGTAGCACAGTTCGCGCTAAGTCCAACAGAAGCGACAACATTACAGTTGTCTCTTGATTGGTTGGAATAGGCGACTTTATGCCTATTTTCTTTTCTTCTTGAGTCCCGACAACGCGCAGCACGAGATTGTTACTCTCTGCTGCGACCGTCACTAAGGAATCAGGACTGAATTTAGTTTCTAAGTCCTCAATTGCGGTCTTCAGCCTTTTGGCTTCAACTTTTGTTAAAGCCATCTTGCTGCTATCGCCCTCCTTTGCCTGGGGAAGCGAGTTAATTGTTGGCCAATCCCCAGCGGGTGCAGCCCCGTGGACTTCCATACCAGTGAGGGATAATCGGAAAAAGTTTCCGCCTGGGGATATTTCCAGAAGAACATTAGAGTCCTTCGGAACTGTTAACCCTCGTATTGCATCCGTAGGAATGAATACCTTTTCTCGTACTCTAGTATCCAGCTTCGGCCGGATTTCGTATCCCCACATAATCAGGGTTCTGTCCTCTGCGAGGATACCCCCATAAACATTAATAACACCGAGACTGACCGTAATCAGCACTGTCCCGGTAGTGGAATCCTTGGGGGTTTCTGTCAACAGAGCGGCCTGAGAAATAATTTCCCACAAGCCGTGACTTATCTTGAACGCAGTTCCTTCTACAAAAGGAAACTCGTCGATTATTGGGTGGAGTATTTGAACCTCCGCCTTTTTATCGCCACTTTTGACTAATAAAGTACGTGGCGCATTATGCGGCAACTGCACCTCCTCCGAAAGTTCAAACTTAATTTCTTTGGTAGGAGGCAACTCACGTAAGGTTGACTTTGAGAGAGATACTGCAATATCCCACTTTTCGTTATTTTGACCTTCCATGAAGCAAGAAAACGTTAGACCATTTTCTTGCCAAGAGAACGTAATGTCACCATCCTCAGAGACGATCTTAACTAAAGTCAAAGTTGAGGGCAGCATCGCAGTCATTTCTTGAGTTTTCATATTATCAACCGTTCACTACATATCTATTGTAGCTTTTATAACAATAAATGGCCATGTAAATACGTATTTACATGGCCATTTATTGTTGAAATTTTAATCTTTCAAGGCATCTTTTATACCTTTTGAAAGGTATAATTCAAAGCTATTAGCTTCTTGCATAAAGAAGTATTTAACACCTCTTTCATGCATTTCGCAGGTAAGATTGCCTTCTGGTGGTAAAACCCTTAAAAGCTTTACTACCCTTTCGGTGTTGATTGCACCCGATCCCCCCTTGCGTTTCTCCAGATCTCGGAGAACGTCTTTGACTTTCTAGTTAGAAATAGCTAGTACTTTACCAGCTATTTCTTTCCAAGAAAACTTGGGAGGCTTTCCTTTCAAAACTGAATCTTGAGAAGAATAAATGCTATTTCCCCCAACATCTGTAATTTTTACCCTGTTGGCTTGAAATGTCAATTCAAGTGGTTGCCGGACATTCAGATGTCGCCGAATCGCTTTTGATGCGGCTTCACTTAAACACCAACTGATAGAGCTATTTGGCTCTACCGCATTGGCTGCTGTGCCGACATAGTAAAAGTCCTCTCCATAAGTATGGGTACTCATCACCTTTAAATTTGCATTGTAAGCGCAAAAAAGGTTTTCTAAGGAAGTTTTGGGCTGATTCTGTGGAGTTTCTCCAGCAAGGATCAATTGATCTTCCTCTTGGATAATTAATGCGTAGCGAAATATTGACGTATCCTTCAAATACACGCCTTTATCGGAAGAAGCGTATATCCACCTGATCGATGGTTGAGGACTTACGGGTTTTATACGTAAATCCTCTTTAAACTCCATCGCCAAGAGTTCTTTATTTGTGTCTAGCTTACTTGCGGCTAGACGTTCGACTTCAAGATCAGCTTTATTGTTTATTGTTACAGAGAAGCTTTCGGCTTCTTGAGCAATCAAAAACTTTTGCAATTCTTTGATCGAACTACTGTTAAAAACCCAGATTGAATTTTCAACAGTACCTTGATCTGGAAAAGGTAATTGAGTTCCATCAATTACCTTTTCCATGACTAAATCGGAAGAAATTGAAACACGCAAGAACATTTCTGTGTCTACAATTTCTAATTCCCCTAGAAGATCAGGATCAAAGCTGGTGTTAAGCCAACCTGAGCTAGATTCCATCAAAAAACTATTGATTGCAGCTTTCAAGCTTTTTCGACTAAGTGTTATTTGTTTCATGTTATTTCTCCATTTAGTATAATTATATCTTATCTACTGATTTAAGTAAATGCTATACCAAAGTTTTTGCTTAAACGTTAAGGGGATTAACTACAAATAGTTAATCCCCTTAACGTTTAAGCGTCCATCAAGGCCATAATTGACCAGAAGAAACTCGAAGAAGCGATCGCATCCTATCGCCGCGCCATCCAACTCGACCCCAACAATGCTGCTGCTTACTACAATCTGGGCATTGCGCTGAGAGACCAGAAGAAACTCGAAGAAGCGATCGCATCCTTTCGCCGCGCATTGAGATTACCAGAAAATACATCTGTAACTCCAGCCAGCGCTCATACTTTGGCGCACAATGGTTTAGGCTACGCACTCCAACAACAAGGGAAATTAGAAGAAGCAATTGCAGAATTTAAACAATCAATCGCCTTAGACCCCAACTTTGTATTTGCCCAAAACAATCTCCAAGAAGCAGAACGCCTGCTAGTATTACGTCGAAATCCCCCACCATTAGTCGTGGATGATAGACAATGGTTGCCCAGTCGAAGACAAGAACCCTTAGTTGATGTCTTGCGTTCCGTCGTGCTAATTATCATCCCTCCCACAGGCGGCGCTAACCTCGGCCCTAGCTATGGTACTGGCTGGGTAGTGAAACGGGAAGGCAAAACAGTTTGGATAGTCACCAATCGCCATGTCGTCAGCGACAAAGGTACAGACCCCCCCAGTGAAAAAATAAAAGTAGAATTTTACAGCGGCGAACCGCCTTCGGGTCAAGTCCGTCCCCGCTACACAGCCCGCATCGTGCAAATCACCAATCCCGATGACCCCCTGGATTTAGCCGTTTTGGAAGTTACAGGCATTCCCGATGATATCAAGCCCTTGCCCATGTCTTCTGGCAGATTCGGTCGCACTACCCCTGTGCGCGTCATCGGACATCCCAGTAACGGCGGTGATTGGACTCAAGTTTCAGGAGAAATTAGCAACATCATCAACGACCCAAACAAACCACCACTAATACAAATAGACGCTAACCTAGCTCAAGGCAATTCCGGTGGCCCCGTCATCGATAGAGAAAATTTCACAGTTGTTGCCATGATGGTGCAAATAGCGGACGGAAATCAACCACCAAAAGATGCTGCTGATACCAATCGCACTCAATCCCCAACGACAGGCGGCTTTGGTTTAGCTTATCGAATGGACATTGTGATCGAAAAACTGCGTAGTTGGGGAATCTTGAAATAATATGAAAAGTAAAAACCCGATGAAATACAAATTCCTACTAACAAGTCTACTAATCTTAAATTTCCACACACTTCCCGCCCAAGCTTGTCCCAACGGCAATCCCCAAACCCTCGGTTATATCCGCCGCGACAACAACCGCTGCGAAGGCATTGCTAATATCAACATTGGCAGTTCTTTCCGTTTGATTTCCTTCCTCACCCGCAACATTCCTACATTCGGCGACAACCTCAGTTTGCAAATTCCCCGCATTGGCGACACTTCCCCCAATATCAGTGTGCGTTCTTTGGGCAGAAATTATCAATTAGATGACTTCTCCCTTGTCCCCAGTCAAAATAACTTTACCTTCAACTGGCCTACGCGGATTTTAAAAGAAGCCAATATTTCACCTAACAGCTTACGCGCCTTAGCTTCTGTCAGTTTGGGTTCTCAGTTTGTTTACGTACCAGTAATTTTGGGGCAACCTTCCGGTCAGTATGAAATCGTGCTTTATTCATCCGAATTGGTCAAAATTCCCACCTTTGAAATCAGCCGCAACAATCAAGTCGTCTATCGCAGTCCGCGCAATAATCCCCAGCGGGGAGAAATTATTTTCACTTGGGATGGACGCAATCAACCTGCGGGTCGCTATCAGTTGCGCCTTGCTGCCCAATTAGAGCAATATGGTAGACCGCCAGACCAAGTAAATTCGCTAATTACTTTTGAACATAATCCTAATTGGTTGAGATGATGAAATTCCCAATTATAAAATTTTACACTTATTGTTTTTGGATAATATATGCCATCAGTTTTTGTATTTGGTTAGCCATCATTGCCTATTTATGGTTAGGATTTAAACTGATTGAAGGTATAAAATGGGTGTTTTTCAATCAGAAAATATTGGCTATTATTATGATAAAAAGTATAAAAAATATATTTTTAAATCCCCAAAAAATTGGCATCCTTCTAATCTTATTATTTACAGTTATTATTCTCCTCGCTATCTTCCCTGTCAACCATAACTTTGAAGGGCAACTAATCGTACAAGAAATGAATTTTACTTATGTTGGCAATAACTCAAATAAGCTGTTTCTTAATTCAATTCGTGGCATCAATCAAATTTCAGTTAGGGGCACTCAAACATTGACATTAACTGGGAAATTTGCTAGCAAAACCTATCCCCAGCTAAATAAGTTAAACAAGCTGACAATTGAATTACCCAATGAAAAGAGTAACTTGAGTATTTCTCCCGCCAATCCTCAAGAAACTAGCCAAATTGAAATGGAATTGCGGCTACAACCAAATACAACTGTTAAAGGACTTAATTATAACTCTTACGACGATAAGAAGCATAAAGTTAAAGTTAATTACCTTTCCCTATCGCTGCAAACAGAAAAAACTGCTGCCAATTTATTACAGATGCAACTTGGCGATCAATTTCTGAAATTACAGCTAGAAGATTACCGTTTACCCAACCTGAAATTACCAACTAATTCCAATAATTCCGATTCCGAATTGGAAGTTATTTTTAAACCTGATATTCAAGAACTAAGATTACCTCTACCACAAACCACCGATTTACTTATAGACTTACCCGAACCTACAACAAGAGAATACTCTCAATGGTTCCGGGGAGATTTGGCCGTAAAAAATGTCCAATTTTACCAGATTGAAAAAACTGGTGTTGATGTGAAAGATGATTTATTTAATTCTACCATACTCGCAGGGCAAATTCGCATGGCAGGTCAAGAACACAAGATCGAAAAAAATCAATTTTTAATCACTGAAGAACCAGGCGTTAAACTACTGCGAAATATCCAAATTCACCCAGAATCGCCCCAAGGTTTAGAAGTACGCATCGCTGGCGAAACAAAACGACTGCAAATAGGATTAGATGCTCGCTTTCCTGTTGTTACTACCCAAGCTACTTTGTTAGATAAATTTTTAGCGCGAGATACTATAATTGCTTTAATTTCTTTTTCTGCTGCTTCCTTTAGTTATCTGTTGTATTGGCTACTGGAACAGTGGACTAAATCTAATCAAAAATCTTGACTCCCCCTAGCGATTGAAATTGTCGCGCAGACTGCTAAAATACTTTTAGTTGAAAAAGTAAGTTATGGCTAAAAGCCTTGTCCAGTAAGGTTTGCGAGCTAAACTTTTTACTTTACCATCCTAAGTCTGAATTACCTATAGCAATCCTAAATGAGTCGTGAACACATATTTAATAGTGAATGTTGGGTTACGACGCGGTCAAAGACCTATCTGTGAGCATTATAAGTTAATTACCGCGTCTAACCCAACCTACCATTTGTTTACATCTCATTTAGGATTGCTATATATTATTCGACTATAAAATCATCTTACAACAGAAACTTTTAGGAGTATTGCTGTGGACGTAAAAGCTGCTGTCGCTTTTGAAGCTGGTAAACCGTTAAGCATCGAAACTGTACAATTAGAAGGGCCAAAAGAGGGAGAAGTCCTCGTCGAAATTAAAGCCACCGGAGTCTGCCATACCGATGCTTACACTCTCTCTGGTGCCGATCCGGAAGGCTTATTTCCCGCCATTTTAGGTCATGAAGGTGCAGGGGTTGTCGTTGAAGTGGGGTATGGTGTGACAAGCGTTAAACCGGGCGATCGCATTATTCCCCTTTACATCCCAGAATGCCGCAATTGTAAATACTGTCTTAGCAGAAAAACTAATCTTTGTCAAGCAATTCGCACAACTCAAGGGCGCGGCGTGATGCCAGATGGTACAAGTCGCTTCTCGATCGATGGGCAACCGCTCCATCACTATATGGGTACATCCACCTTTGCCAACTATACCGTATTGCCAGAAATTGCGGTAGCCAAAATTCGCGAAGATGCCCCTTTTGATAAAGTTTGTTTAATAGGTTGTGGCGTTACAACAGGCATCGGTGCAGTTATTAATACTGCCAAAGTTGAGCCGGGAGCAAATGTTGTTGTTTTTGGTTTGGGTGGTGTGGGTTTGAATGTTATTCAAGGCGCACGCATGGTAGGGGCGAACATGATTGTGGGCGTCGATCTCAATCCTGCTAAGCGAATTTTAGCCGAGAAATTTGGCATGACTCACTTTGTCAATCCTCAAGAAATTGATGGCGATTTGGTATCTTATCTGGTAGAGTTAACGGGCGGTGGTGCAGATTATAGTTTTGAATGTATTGGCAATGTTAATGTGATGCGACAAGCCTTGGAATGCTGTCACAAAGGTTGGGGTGTAAGTGTTGTTGTTGGTGTGGCTGGTGCGGGACAAGAAATTAGTACTCGTCCATTTCAATTAGTTACGGGACGAGTTTGGAAAGGTACTGCTTTTGGAGGTGCAAGAGGTCGCACTGATGTGCCTCAAATTGTGGACTGGTACATGAATGGTTTGATTAATATTGATAACCAAGTGACTCATGTTATGCCGATCGCGCAGATTAATGAGGCTTTTGAGTTGATGCACGAAGGGAAGTCAATTCGCACGGTTTTGACGTTTTAGCTATTGTTTCTAAAACAGGTCTTACACAAAATCACGAAAAATAAAGCATTGTCGGGGCGGGTTTTGTACTAGGGATATCTGTGAAATGCTTAATTTATCGGCTAAACCCGCCCCTACGCCAAAAATGGGTGCGGAAGTCCTTTGACACTCCCCATGCCTAAAGGCGAGGGGATTCTTGCTTCAACGAAGGCTCTTGTTTAAACACTGTTTCCAGGTTCAAATAGAGGAGCATTTCTCCACAAGCTTTAATTTCCGTTTGCCCAACGGTATTTGAAATATAATTAAATTTTATCTGCATCGTAGCGTAAAATAAATATATAAGCAACAAAATGTAATATTTGACTGCGGTTAAAACCGCGAATCGCTTACATCCCCACGTCTAAAGCCGGGGGCTTTAGCTCGTTTTTCGGTAAAATCTAAAATAAAATTTATGTCTGCATCTCTCAACCTTGTCAGTGAATCGGCTTGCTTTGGCGGTAAAATTGGCTTTTACAGTCATCATTCTCAAGCTTGCAATAGCGAAATGAAATTCGCTGTATACCAACCACCGCAAGCTAAATTACGATCGGTCCCTGTTCTCTACTTTCTCTCTGGTTTAACCTGCACTGAAGAAAACTTTATGGTGAAGGCGGGGGCGCTGCGATTTGCGGCTGAATACGGGTTGATGCTGGTAGCGCCAGATACTAGCCCTCGCCATACGGGGATTGCGGGTGAGGATGATGATTGGGATTTGGGTACGGGTGCGGGTTTTTACGTTGATGCCACGATCGGGCCTTGGAAGTCGCACTATCGGATGTACAGTTATGTGGTGGATGAACTACCATCTGCGATCGCACAAAATTTCCCAGCTATACCCGAACGACAAGGCATTTTCGGTCATTCGATGGGGGGTCACGGGGCGCTGATTTGCGCTTTGAAAAATCGCGATCGCTACCTGTCCGTTTCCGCCTTCGCCCCCATCAGCGCACCAATGCGCTGTCCTTGGGGACAAAAAGCCTTCACTCACTACCTGGGAACTGACAGGGAAACTTGGCGTGCCTACGATGCTAGCGAATTGGTACTGACGGCTAAGTGCGATCGTTCCATTCTCATCGATCAAGGCACTGCCGATGTCTTTCTCGCCAAGCAACAATTGCTACCAGAAGTGTTTGCACAAGCTTGTGCCAAAGCTGGAGTGCCGCTAATCTTACGGATGCAAGAAGGTTACGATCACAGTTATTACTTTATCGCGACTTTTATGGAAGATCACATCCGCCACCACGCTGCTGTTTTGTGCCAGGAATCTTAGAACGCTAGTTTTGATTAGTTTGTCCTGTTGATTCTGTGGGCTGATTTTGTTGACTTGTGGCAGTTGAAGTTGTACTGCTTTGATTTGATTGTGCTGGCGATGTTCTGGTTTGACTTGTGGCAGTTGAAGTTGTACTGCTTTGATTTGATTGTGTTGGCGATGTTCTGGTTTGACTTGTGGCAGTTGAAGTTGTACTGCTTTGATTTGATTGTGTTGGCGATGTTCTGGTTTGAGAAGTCCCAGTTGTACTGCTTTGATTTGATTGTGTTGGCGATGTTCTGGTTTGAGAAGTCCCAGTTGTACTGCTTTGATTTGATTGTGTTGGCGATGTTGTGGTTTGAGAAGTGCCTGTTGAAGTAGCGGTATTTTGATTTGATGGTGTTGGCGATGTTCTGATTTGAGAAGTGCCTGTTGAAGTAGAGGTATTTTGATTTGATTGTGTTGGCGATGTTGAAGGCTGACTTGCTTGCTCTGTTGAAGTAGTAATGGAATTGTTGGGATTATTTTGCTCTCCTAATGTCGAGGGCTGAGTACCTTGAGCTATTGAGGAATCATTTGAGCCACCATCTGATGGCGTGTTAAGCTCGTTGGTCGGCTCAGGTACATTTGGAGGAGTGTAAATACTGGGACTTGTGGAAGGGGGAGTGTCGGGATTATTCGAGCCACCATCTGTTGGCTTCTCAAGCGTTGGGGTTGCCTCAAATGTGTTTGAAGGCTGATTGGTTGAAGGCAATACGTTACCATTATCACCGGATGTCATCGATTGTCCGCCATTACCCGCGCCCGGTGTGGAGTCACCATTAGCGCCACCTCTTGTTGGTCTATCAAGCGTTGGGGTTGCCTCAAATGTGTTTGAAGGCTGATGGATGAGGAAAGGCAGTTTTGGCGACTGACCTCCTGGATTTGTGATTCCAAGGTTAGTTGATGAGGAATCATCATCGTATGCGATCAATTGTCCAGAATTACCTGATATTGCTGAAGAAATTGTCAGGCATTTTGTCCCCAGCTTTAGTCCCACCACACTAGGGATACCGGGAGTGGAACAGGCAGTACCGGGATCGGCAGGAGAAGCAATTAAATATAGTGATTCTGGCAAAGCTCCTCTGACGATCGCAAATTGTGTTACCAAAGGCGATTGCGGTAACGGCTCCCTCACCAGTCTAAGGGGAGGACTGCTTGTGGGTAGCGATCGCACAAGTGGTAATCGTGGTAGTGGATTTCTCTGTGGCGACAGAAGCAGTGAAAGCGGCAATGGCTCCGGTGGCGGTGGCGGTGGCACTACTACTACAGGTGGTTCTACTACTACAGGCGGTACTACTACTACAGGCGGTTCTACTACTACAGGCGGTTCTACTACTACAGGCGGTACTACTACTACAGGCGGTTCTACTACTACAGGTGGTACTGAGGTAATGATTTGAATATTGCCCAGGGTGAAGGGGCCAGGAAAAGACTGGGTAGGCGAAATCCTATCGGCACCAGTTATCAAAGCACCCAAAGTGCCGTTAGTTGACCACCGGCTGCACCACTACGTGGGGTAATGGTTTGCCTTTCGGCGGCATTTGGGATTCATCTAGGATTGCCATATACTTTATCAGCATACAACAAAACATAAAATTTTGAGCCGATTTTGAAACATTTCTTTATAAATACTCCTGACGGAGTGACAACTAGACCTCAATGCAAATTACCAATATCGCTTGACGAGATATCCAGCGCAGCAGTGTCGATTTCATTATCGCCAGCCAATCTAATATTTTGGTCGGCTTTGAAAGGCTCAAGCGTAACTGCACCACCACTAACAGTATTAGCAAAGTCAATTTCGCTACCAGAAATGCGAATCTCCCCACTACCTGAAGCTCCTTTTGCGTCGATCGTACTTGCCAGAACCTTGGTAGCAGCATTGAGAATAATATTACCGCCAGTACTATCGTTTGATGAATTTAAATCACCAAAACTAGCGATCGATCCATTAGTGCTAGTAAACTTTATATCGCCACCCTTTGTGCTAATCGATACGCTACGCCCAACAGAAATATCACCCCCAGCTGACAAAACAACATTTAGAGGATTAGAAGAGTCATTAATTATATCTGAATTTACCGCAATTTTATTAGCTGCATCAAGCGTTAGAGTTGCATTGCTACCAGTTGTTCTATTAATAGTAACACCTACAGTAATATTACCCTGTTGACTGCCTGTAGTTCCTGTGGTAATAGTGACGCTAGTTCCAGCATTAAGCGCACTTTCAATATCGGTAGGAAGAATTTTTGCATCGTCAGCCGATGGAGTGAAAATATCAGGATTACCCCCACTAAAATCGCCACCCTCAGTAGAAAAATCCCCGATTAAAACGTTTCTAGGATCGAGCAACCACGTACCCGCTTCTCCCCCAACAGCACTAGCATCAACTCTAGCACCCTCTATATCTAAACCGTTTTTACCAGATGTTTCGACAAACCCACCATCACCTTTTTGACTTCCACCACGCGCTGTAATATTTCCGTAGAAACGGGTAGTATCGTCACCCCAGATAATTACACTACCGCCATTACCATTAAGCAAACTATCTGCGCTAATAATAGAATCTTTGCTAACAAAAGTACGCGACGCATTCGGCACTGTTCCCTTACCCTGATAGTCACCGCCAATCCGAACGCTGCCACCGCCATTAGTGCCAGAAACATCAATATTGGCACTTATTACGCCAACTTTGTCGCCCAAAATGTTAACTTTACCGCCAGTTTCGCCAGCAGCATTAATAGTGCCAGATGCGATCGCCGTATTCCCTTCTGTTGGTATCTGAATCCCAGAACCAGTTAGTTGTACGCTGCCATCTTTGTTAAGAGTAACTCCCGTGGCATTACCTCCACTTCCTCCGGTTAACATTTGCGGCAATGAGGAAATTGGCAATGTCCAATTGTTGGGTAGAGTGCTACTATTTCCGATCGGTTTAACTTCTAAATTCAGCAAATATCCTGGCTGACTCAAACGCACCAAACTTTCTCCCGGCACCGCCGTTATAGTCATGTTACCCGCTGGTGCTGATAATTGCCCGGTATTGATAACCGTGCCACCCAATAAAGTTAAATCTTGCCCCAATCCCACTGCTAAGTTCCCGGAGTTAAGGATGTTTCCGGGTTGACTCATAGTGAAAGCAAAAGCATTCGGTTTTCCTACCAGTGCTGCATAATTATTGGTGCCAGTTGCATTAAACCAATTAACGTTCCCAAAGCCGATACCGTTAGCTGTAGTTGCCATAAAGGCAGCCGGAACATTTAAACTCGCACTAGCACCAAATACAATCCCAGACGGGTTCATTAAAAATAAATTGGAATTGCCGCCTGTAACTTGAATAAGGCCGTTAATAAAAGAAACGTTTCCGCCGTTTATCCGCGCTAGAATATTGAGAATATCGGGTCGAGATATAAAATTAGCAATTTGCCCAGGGCTGAGGCCAAATTCCGTAAAACTGTGAAATAAGTTAGCACCATCCCCAGACTTAGTTCCACCTGTAATGTCAAAAACGTTACCTTGAGGCGTGACGACGGTGCCAGTACCGTCAGCTGCGGGAACAATTGGTTGTGCTTGCACCCGATTGACACCAATTACTCCGGCGATCGGAATTGCTGCTAACCACAAGCAAGTTTTTCTAACAGCTGATTGTTTTGGACTCTTTTGGGCGATCGTAATTGTCGAGATTGGTGCTGACATAGACTACTCCGAAAAAAGTAAATCGAAATCTACGTTCGAGTTAGAACTTAGGAGCAATGCACTTACTGGTAAGGATAGCTGCACCCAGTCAGCTTAAACAGTCAGCAGTCGCGATTGTTAGTAATCTTTACAATGCCTAAACCAAAACTTAGTGTACGACAGTTTAACTTTGTTGGTTTTGTCGCATTTGGTCTGTCACTTGTTTCAGACCAACCTGATTGAGAAGTGAGAAAAACTCCTCTTGACACTCTCCCGTCACAGCTACGCTGTGACGGGAGATTCTTGCTTCACAGAAACCCGCTTTTTAGCACGAGTACTAACGAGTCTTACAGTTTCTCCACAAGCTTTTAATTCTGTGTGTCCCACAGTATTCGACAGTATTCTCAAGCCTATACTGCACCTGTGATGATAATTGGCTGTTGACGATGACTGGGCATAATTTTTTTCTTCACCCTATCCTTTAAATAGAATTGTAGACTTTATAACGCACAACTTTCAAGAGCTTTGCGTGTGCTAGAACACCGATTCAGTAATGCCAGAAACGGGGATTTTTCGCTACCATCAACGAAATATCGACCTTGACAACCAAAAAAAAACGGTTTGTCATGCCTGTTCGATCCCGTAACGAACTTGCCATTGCTTGTTTTTTTTGGTATAAGCTATACTAACTTATCGTAAAGCATCAGACAAGAAACTGTGTTTTTTTCTGTTTACGGCGTTTTATCAGTTATAAATAAAAGGATAGCAACATCTCGTGCAAAGGACTATTTTGATGAATGAGGCTTTAATACAGCGTTTTATCGAGCTGATTTCAACCAACACAGGTTTGCACGTCAGGGAGCAGGATAGGGAAAGTTTAGCTAAAACAATTTGGGCGCGGCTCAAATTACTTAGATTATCAAGTCCAGCGGATTATTATCAACTTTTGGAGCCTCATACCGAACAGAACGAATCTTTTGGGGAGACGCCGAGCGAACGGGAATGGAGAGAACTGACACGCCTGTTAACGACTGGGGAAAGTTATTTTTTTCGCGATAAAGGTCAGTTTGCGCTCCTGAGAAATAGGATTCTGCCGCAATTAATAGAATCAAAAAACAAAGAAATCAACATCAAAGGAGGCGAGAAGAGAAGCCTGCGTCTTTGGAGCGCCGGATGCTCAACGGGTGAAGAACCTTATTCTTTGGCTATCCTTCTCCACGAATTGCTGCCCGATTTGGATAATTGGAATATATTAATTTTAGGAACCGATCTAAATCAAAAAACTATTGAAAAAGCCAAACATGGAATTTACAGTCCTTGGTCATTTCGCTTAGTAGATCCTCATTTAAAAAAGCAGTATTTCTCTCAGCGTCAAACAGAATGTAAACTTAATGAAAATATTCGCAAGATGGTAAGGTTTAGTTATGGAAATTTAGTCAAAGATAACTTTCCTAACCCCAGTTCCGACATCCATAATATGGATCTTATTGTCTGTCGTAACGTTTTTGTATATTTTCAATTCAAAGCTATTTCAATTGTAGTGAAAAAATTTTACAACACCCTTGCGCCAGGAGGCTGCCTCCTGACGGGACATACCGAACTTTACGGTCAAGATCTTGGTCGCTTCCAGGTGAAAGTTTTGCCGGAATCAGTGCTATACGAACGCAGCAAAAATTCGCAGTTTGAAACTTCTGAATCTGTCCGATACGATGTTAACCTTCGCGAATCACCCCAAAGGGAGTCTAGGCAATATTCTCGCCAAAATGTTGATTTACAACACGCTAATTCCATCGGGCTTGTTAGCAAAACCCCAAATTTGGCTGAGCCATTAACACGGGGGGAAACAGCAGCGCCTTTTGATAATACAACGGCAGATGACATCCTCATTCCGGCAGAAAAACTCTTCGGCAAGAAAGCTTATGCTGATGCAATTAAACAAGCAGAAAAAGTTATTTTGTTGCAACCCCGTAATTTTGGTGCTTATTACTTACTAGCTCAAGCCTATGCGAATTTAGGGGAGCATAACAAAGCAATTTACTATTGCTCTCTAGCACTTGAACTAGATTCTTTGTCCGTCTTACCTTGCTACCTTTTGGCACATATTGCTGAAGAAAAGGGAGATATTGAAAAAGCAAAGTTTTATTTAAAAAAAATAATTTATCTTGCACCATTGTCTATTTCGGCGTATCTTGGACTAGCTTTTATTTACAAGAAAGAAGGGAATGCTACCAGGTCTAGTAAAATGCTGGCTGCGGCTGTGAATCTGCTAAAAGATTTAGCACCATCAGCCACAGTCGAGCAACAGGGTGAGGTAACGGCTGGTGAATTGCTTATTTATGTCGATAAAATCTTAAAAGAACATAGATGAGGAGTCAAGCGCGGAGGCAAAGGGGATGCGGTAGTAGCGTTTTTCCCTATTTGGTAGTAAACTAAGAAAAGCTTCACCTTTGGATTAACTATCATGGACGAGCTAGAAACGTTTACTAAAAAAGCTTTTTACCTTGTGATTGGCGGAATCAGCCTTACCTGCGAAAATATCGGTAAAACGCTAGAAGAACTTGGAGAGCAAGCCCCAATTGTAATAGATGAAATGATTACAGAGGGTGAAGCTAAGTTCAACGAATGGTACAGTCAACAACAAAATTTTTCGAGCCGACCTAGAGAAGAACTGCGGCAGAGACTTTTTGTTCTTGTCAAGGGAGATTGGGATTTAGCTGAACGGCTGCTTCAGCAGGCGAGGGACAACAATCCAGGTCGTTCGGAGGATTGGTACTGGGAAAAGGTAATTTACGATTTAGAGCGCGATAACGTCTAACAGGTTGGCACTCACTGTGAGAACTTTGCGTAACTGTTCTAGAGTTGATAGTTCATGGTTCATAAGTAGGTGGGTGTAAATAAACTGAACTCCCAGAAACCCGGTTTCTAAGGGCCTGGCAGCGAAACCCAACGCATTTGTTGGGTTTCGTGCCTCAACCCAACCTACAAAGCTCCAAGAAACCCGGTTTCTAAGGGCTTGGCAGTTTTACGTGATATCTTCTTTTCAAGAAGACTTTTTTAAATTTATTTTTGCTTAAAAACTTAATTATGTTAACAATTGCTCATAAAGCTTATCTGATCTTTAGCGTTGATGGTTCGCTATACGGTGTGGAAGCGGAGTCTGTCGTGGAGATTTTTTCTTTGCCGGAGTTGACCCCTGTACCAGAAGCACCCCCTGACATTATTGGTGTTGTTAATCTGCGGGGAGATATACTACCAGTTATGGATCTCAATCTCCGTTTTGGGTATCGGCAGCTGGAGTATTGCCTGACCGATAGTGTAATTGTCGTGGAGTGGCAAAAATTGCGGGTTGGCATGATTGTCAATCAAGTCCATGAGGTTTATAATATTTCCCCAGAGGACATGACAAAGGAACTTTTCTACGATCGAGAGGTTCTCGATCGCGATCGCCCTTTTGTCTGTGGGATCGCCAAAGTTGCCGCAGATATAGTGATGCTGCTAAACATTGAAAATTTGCTTTGCTACTCAAAGTCGGTTGAACCTTTAGTCGGAGATAAAAATAAATCCAACCTAGAATTAGAGACAGTTAAATACACAAAAGAGCGTATATTCTGTCCGCACGCTACAGCGGAAGATCGAGCTATTTTCCGAGAGCGATCGCACAACTTGATGCGCTCAACTGAAAAGGAAGACTTAACAGGATTAATACCGCTGGCTGTAATTGGTTTGAGTGGAGAATACTTTGGGCTTGATTTAAAGCTTGTCCGTGAATTTACCGATATCCGCAAAGTTACTCCTGTCCCCTGCTGTCCGCCGCATATCGTCGGCAACATGAATTTGCGGGGTGAAATTGTAACTTTAGTTGATGTACGCAGCCTGTTGAATATGCCAATGTTGGGTGCAGAAACCACTGCTAAAATCATGGTTGTTTGTGTCGATGATTTGGTCGCAGGAGTTACAGTTGATGAAGTCTTTGATGTCATGTACTTGCACCCAGGGCAGATTTCGCCTGTTCCGGCGGCAGTTCATTCTATCAATGATGAATACCTGCGAGGCACCGCTCCCTACGGAGAAAAAATGATGAGCCTTTTGGATTTGCCAAAAATGTTCAACAAGGGAGGTATGATTGTAAATGAAGAGGTATGAATACTACCACATAACAAATGCAGATGTTTAAAAATTGGAAATTGCGGAATCGAATGTTACTGGGATATTCAGTCCCTATTCTTTTATTCATAGGTCTAGCTGGAATAGTATACTCCAGCGCCGATAAACTGGCAAGGGTATTTAGGCAAGTAGAACTTACTCAAGAAAATGTTGAAATATTCAATGCAATGACACTTGCTCAAAGTAGGATGGTGAGCAATTCACGAGGTTATTTATTGACGCAAAAGAATCAATTTTTAAGAGGATATAAAGAGGAGTTAAGTTACTTTAATGATGCTTTTAAGCGTGGAGGAACTACGATTAAAAATGCAGAACAGAAACAGCGACTAAAAGAAATAATTCGGTTGACAATAGAATACGATCGCTATTCGGAAAACCTAATCAACTTAGTGAAGCAAGGCAAAACAGCCCAGGCGCTATCAATATTACGAGCCGGAGAAGGGCAACAATTTGTCGATAAGTTTAGAAACCTAAGTACAGAATTCAATACAGCCGAAAAGGGGATTCTGAATGGGGCAACCACTGAAGCGAAAACTTTGCTTAACAATCTGATCGCGGCAGTTGTAGTGGGTGCTTTGTTATGTTTAGCGTTTTCCTTACTCGCAGCTTATTGGATCTCTTCAGGCATTACTAATACGATCGACCAAGCGGCTAGCGTGATCGCTTCTTCCTCAAACGAAATAGCCGCGACGGTAGAAGAACAGGAACGCACCGCTTCCCAGCAAGCAGCTTCTGTCAATCAAACCACCACCACAATGGATGAGCTGGGTGCCTCCTCCCAGCAAGCCGCCGGACAAGCCCAAGCCGTCGCAGCCGCCGCCCAGCAGGTATTAGTCCTCACGGCTTCTGGAACCGAAGCAGTCGAAGACTCTCTGGAAGGGATGTCGGTGCTGAGGCAGAAAGTAGGTGCGATCGCCCTGGAAATTTACCGCTTAAGCGACCAAACCAATCAAATCCGCCACATCTCCAGCTTGGTAAGCGACCTCGCCAACCAAACCAATATGCTCGCCCTAAATGCCGCAGTAGAAGCAGTGCGAGCTGGCGAACACGGCAAAGGCTTTGGCGTCGTCGCCAGCGAAATTCGCAAACTCGCAGACCAAAGCAAGAAATCCGCCGAAAAAATCAACAATCTCGTCGCCGATATCCAGAAAGCCATCAATTCCACCGTCACGGTTACAGATGAGGGCACCAAAACAGTAGAAGAAAGCGTCAAAATTGCCCAAAAAACAGCAGAAGCCTTCACAGGCGTGACCGAAGCAATTAACAACGTTGTATTGAGCAGCCAACAAATTTCCTTCAGTGCTAAACAGCAAGCTATTGCTATTGGGCAAGTCGTTGATGCGATGAATTTACTTAACCATGCAGCTGCCCAAACAGCTAGCGGCATCAGTCAAACCAGAATCGGCACTCAAAAACTCAACGATGCCGCTCAGAGTCTCAAAAAAGAGGTGTAGTCACTCATTCAAAAGTCAGTAGGGGCGGGTTTTGTAAAATATTCTGTTAGTAATGAGATGTGTGGGCTAAACCCGCCCGTACAAAAGTCAAAAGTAAAAAATAAAATAGGGGCATGGAGAAGATTTTATATTTTAGATTTTATATCATGTCCGGTTAATCACTTATGATATCTGTAGTAGGGCCTTTGGAACGAAACCCAACCCGAACTTAAAGCTAAAGTTGGGTTTCACTTTGTTCAACCCAACCTACGGAAATAAAATTTATTACAAGTATTCAACCGGACATGATATTATATCGGAAATTTAAAATTTTACAATGACTAATGATTAAGAACAAAGGATAAACCAAAAATGCAGATCGAAGATGAAGAACTACGGGATATTTTTAAAACGGCGAGTGAAGACCATTTGCAGAAACTTGATGATGGTTTTCTGTACTTAGAAAAACATCCAGATGACCAAGAAAAATTAGAAGAGTTACTGCGGGAAGCTCATAGCCTCAAAGGCGATGCTGGTATGTTGGGCGTCAAAGATGTGGCAACTTTGGCCCATCAGATAGAGCATATATTGGGAAGCGTGAAACGAGGCGAGACAACCCTCAATGCGATCGTCAGCGATCGCATATATCGCGGTTTAGATGCCATCCGCCAACTGGTACGCGAAGCAGTCACAGGCGAAACTCCACAGGTCAATACTTTTTATGTCTTGGCTCACATGATGGGATCTGAAACTCCAGCACCACCAAAAGCAGAGAAAGTCGAAAGTCAAAACTCAAAAGTCCAAAGTCCAAAGTCAAAAGAAAAAAGCGACCAGGAGGACGGGGGGGACGAGGGGGACGAGGAGGAACAACCAACTACTTATGACCTCACTCCTGACTATTCTGCTGCTTACCTTGATGAAGCACCGCCGTTACAACCAGTACTAGCGTCATCACAAGAGCAAAACAACTTTGCCCAGCCGGAAAATGGCAAGGTGGTAGAGGTAGAGACCTTGCATACAACGTCTCTACCTCTACCCTTCTCCTCCTTGTCCCCAGTCCCCAGTCCCCAGTCCCCAGTCCTCAGTCCCCAGTCCCCAGTCCCCAGTCCCCAGTCAAGAGCGTCCCGCTTCGCGATCGAAAGCGTGCGTGTCGAAACGCGCCATCTAGACTCCTTGATGACCCAAGCTGGCGAATTAACAGTCACCAAAATTCGGATTACTCATCGGCTAGCCGAGATCGAGGAACTTGTAAACTTATACGAAGAGTGGAGCCGGGAAGCGAGTGTCAATCGCTTTGTTCTCAAAGAAGTCGATGCGCGACTCGGTGTTTCCGTCGGTATAGGTGCGGGTAACGATAAAAATTCTTCCTTATTTTATCTGAGAAAGGGAGTAACCCAGACGAGTGGAAGTACTGAGGGGATTGCAAGCCAGCAGTTGCAGCATTTCCATCATCGCGTCCGAGAACGTTTAGAGCTGCTCGGCTCGATCGTAACCCGCTTGAGAAATGCGATGTACGAAGACAACGCCAGACTGGAAGTTGTTGCGGATGAATTGTCCGATGGAATTCGCACCATGCGCCTGCTGCCGCTTTCCACCATTTTTAACTTGTTTCCGCGAATGGTTCGCGACCTCGCCAAGCAGGAAGGCAAAGAAGTCGATTTAGCTCTAGAAGGTGCAGAAACCAAGGCAGACAAACGCATCTTAGAAGAAATGAAAGACCCCTTGATGCACATGATTCGGAATGCTCTAGATCACGGCATCGAAACCCCAGAAGAACGCCAGCATCTTGGCAAACCTCCCCAAGGCAAAATTCAACTAAAAGCCAAACAAACAGCCACCAACGTTGTCATAGAAATTGCAGACGACGGAAGAGGATTGGATAACGAGAAAATCAAGCACACAGCACTAAAACGCGGGGTCTGTCGCCCAGAAGAACTTGCCACCATGACCCCATCTCAAATTCAGTCTCTCATCTTTGAGCCAGGATTCTCAACCCGCACATTTGTCACCGAAATATCTGGCAGAGGCGTCGGTTTGGATGTAGTCCGCACCAACGTCGAGCTACTCAAAGGCACAATTCAGGTGGAATCTAAACCAGGGATAGGATGCACCATCAGAGTCCAATTACCCACAACCCTAGCAACAGCCCAAGTACTAATTGTGTCAGTCATGGGAATTAGCTATGCCATCCCCGTAGAATTTGTGCAAACAGCTCGCTTCATCTCAGAAGATGACATTTTTACCATCGAAGGTCGAGACACAATTATCTTAGACAATCAACCTGTCTCGGTAGAACGCCTAGCCGATTTACTGGAATTGTCAGTAGTCAGCAGTCAGCAGTCATTAGTCATTGGCAACACAAATGACAAAGAACAAATCCCCTGCCTCATCCTCAAAGTCGCAGATGAGCGATTGGGATTGCTCGTGGATGCCTTGGTGGATGAACAAGATGTCATGCTCAAACCCCAAAGTCAGCTGCTCAAGCGGGTGCGGAATGTTTCTGGTGCAACGATTTTGGGTACTGGTGAAGTCTGCATAGTTTTAAATCCACAAGATTTGATTAAATCTGTGCGTAAGCAAGTCGTATCCACAAAACCTAAACAAATCCCTCAAGCGCCAATTCATAAGCAGCTAATTCTGCTGGTGGAAGATTCCATCTCCATTCGCACCCAAGAAAAGCGCATCTTGGAGGGGGCTGGGTATGAAGTGGTTACAGCTGTAGACGGATTGGACGGCTTCAACAAATTGAAGACGCGCTCGTTTGACGCTGTGGTGTCTGATATTCAAATGCCCAATTTGGATGGACTTGGGCTAGCTGCGAAAATTCGCCAGCATAAAGAATATAGCGAATTGCCTATTATTTTGGTGACATCTCTGGCTAGCGACGAAGATAAAAGAAGAGGAGCCGAAGCTGGTGCAAATGCTTACATTACTAAGGGCACCTTTAATCAAGAGATTCTGCTAGATACTTTGAGAAGGCTTGTTTAGTTGTCAGTCATTGGTCATTGGTCATTGAGCATCGTCAGTACATGAGCGATATCCTGAAATTGTCTGTTGTCATCTTTGGTTAAATTTTTACCGCAGATGAAGAGGGATGAACGCAGATTAACGCAGATAAGAAAACGCGAATTTTTAAAGAACTGATGCTACTGGATCTGAAATCAGGGACTAAATTATTTAAGATTTTAACATACTTTGTACGAAAGAAGCCACTATCTACTACCTACAGTTATGAACAAAAAAATTATCAAAGTTTTAATAGTTGAGGACTCACCAGTAGTAACGCTAATATTGAAACGTATTTTTGCTTCCTCACCGGAAATGGAAGTGGTGGGAACGGCTCAAAACGGTTTAGAGGGATTGGAACTGATTCCTAAAGTTCAGCCAGATGTGATTTGTACTGACCTCTACATGGCGCGAATGAATGGCCTAGAATTTACTAGAGAGGTAATGAGCAAATATCCGCGACCGATTTTGGTAATCAGTGCCTCAGTTCGGCCAGAAGATACCTACAATGTATTTCAGTTGCTTGAAGCAGGAGCGATCGATGTTTTTCCTAAGCCACGCATCCAGTCTCCTCAAGATTATGAGTTGCTCAAGCAGGATCTCATCGGTAAAATAAAAGTTTTGTCTGGTGTGGCCGTTTTTACCCTGCGTCGGCGCAACAAAGTTACAGGGTTGCAGGTTCCTGGTAGAACTCTGGAGCAGAAAAGCAGGGAAGAATTACCAATTACCAATTACCAATTACCGATAATTCATCCACCATCACCAAATACAAAATACAAAATAGTCGCGATCGGTGCTTCCACTGGTGGGCCCCAAGCGCTGCACACCATTATTGCCCAACTGCCGAGTAATTTTACTGTGCCTGTTATTTGTGTGCAGCATATCAGCGAGGGATTTTTGCAGGGATTGGTAAATTGGTTGGGATCGGACTGCAAGTTGTCAGTCAAAATTGCCAAGATGGGCGATTTTCCCCAAGCGGGTACAGTTTATTTCCCGCCGGAGGGGCGACATTTAGAGTTGAATTCTCAAGGTAGGTTTGCTTATTCGTCATCTCCACCGCTGTCCGGTCATCGCCCTTCGGTAACGGTAACATTTAATTCGGTGGCGAAGTTCTATGGAAAGGCAGCTGTGGGTATTCTGCTGACGGGGATGGGGCGCGACGGTGCGGACGGTATGCTAGCTCTAGCACAAGCTGGTGGTATGACTATTGCACAGGATGAGGCAACTAGCGTGGTGTTTGGGATGCCCAAAGAAGCGATCGCTCTTGGTGCAGCTCAGTATATTCTAGCGATCGGCGAAATCGCCCCCTACCTACTACGCAAAGTATTTGTCAATCTGTGAAGGAACTAAGGACTAGGGACTGGAGACGGAGCAATTTTTAAGAAAAATGTATTGCTACATCTGACAGATTATTAAAGGAGCGCAAGCCCACCGCATGGACGGGGTGGGTAAGCGGAAGCACCATTAGGTGCATTGAATCCAATTTGTGCTACAATTGGAAATGTCAGTACAAGACATTAAAACCTGCCCTCGGACTGAGGGGAAGTTACGCTTGAGGAGCTTGCTGAAAGGCAAGGATAGCAGACCGCCTTATGGCAAAAGGATTGCGCCCAAGAACCCTAGTAATAGGGGTATTAAGAGGGAAATCTCTTAAGAATCCCACATCCACAGATTGTGTGGGAGTGTCAATCAGCAATTTTGATGCAGTTGTTACGCGGCGTGGCTACAACTGAGAGAGTAGCTTGTCATACTCTGCGTGTGAACCAACCCAAAACCAAACGACTATATCTCCGTCTAACTGTCCAACTGCTCGATAACTTTTGCCGATCCGCGCAGAGTAAATTGGCAATTCTTGATGTACTTTTTTGAAGCGCAGACTTGGATGGCTAGGATCTTGCTTGAATTGGCGATATGCCTCGCGTGTTTGCTCCTGAACTTGCTCAGGTAGATCGGCGCTTTGTGGAATTGGATGGTTGTGCGTGACTTCACAATGTTTCTGGATCTAACTCTTGGGTTTGAGAAGCGCGATGCTCAGCCATTGCCTCGGCTGCGAGTTTAGCGAGGGCATTTTGGGAACGCGCAAATGCTGAATCCCATTGAATTTCATCTTCGAGTTCTTCCAGAATCATTGCAGCGATATGCCTCCGGCACGCTACGCGATCGCATTCTGCTCATCAGCAGGCAGAGTTTTCAATTTGGCGATCGCACGTTCAAGCAACTCAGTCATGGCTACCGCACTCTTGAAATGAGAATTAATATGCTATCCATTATCGCCTCAACCGACAAGTCAAGCAGCAAGCCCTATGTATTAGACCGCAAAAATGCGGTCTAATACATAGGGCTTGCTGTATTTTATTCTCGCACCTACCTGCGAACGCCTCGATCGAGTCCTTCAGGCTTTCCGTCTCAAGTATTTCGGTGCGATCGCAGATCTTCCGTAAGGCACACGGTCGCCCGCGTAACATTTAGTCAATCTCCCAAAACCACTACAGATGGGAGTTTTCCAAAATAACTCTCTGCTGTAACTCGATTCTATGTTCGCGCTCAAGCGAAGCCATACCCTGTTCTGAAGCGCGAAGCTCTGTCTCAGAGATGTTTGGCTGTTTCATGTAGACTGAGTTCAGCAGAATGTTGAGAACTCCGCCTCGTTCTGCCTGCTGAATAGCTCCATGAGTGATCAACTCGCCCACGTTGAGGATGATGTTGTCCTGCGGATCTAAAATGACGCGAGTGACAGGACGCCCCAAGGCTTGCTCGATTCGCTTTTGATGAAAAGCTCTCGTACTGCGACCCTGAGCTTCTGTAAACTTCTCTTTCAGATTTTGCCACAATACACTGGCGTTCTCTTGCGCGATCGCAGCCTCTTCCTGAAATTTCGTCCCAGTTCGAGAAAAGGCATCTTTAGTACTGTATCGAGCCGCTTCAGAAGGCTGCAAGCCAACGGCATCAAGTAGAGCAGCTTCGCGCCCGCGCATTTTCGCTCTTTCAATCACGATATCCGTTACAATCTGACCGGGAGCGGCGATAATCGTGCCATTTTCATCGCGAAGCAATCGCTGAGCGCGGCGACCTTTGGCTTGATCGACTCCCATCCGAGCCAGTGTACTCGACAGCGCAGTGTTAGCACTACGAGTTGTTCCTTGCAGATGAGTTTCGGCTTGAGTCGTCGTATCTTGGAAACGTCGATCGATTCCAGCAGTCAGGCTTCCACCCGTCGCACGATAGAGCCGATCCAAGATGCCGAGTCCCAGCGCCTCCGAAGCTAGTGGCAATGTAACGAATTGGTCTTTCATGGCGAACATCGTGCCGTCTTTGGAGGCTACATCGCGATCGAGTTGTTTGCCTACTACATATCCTAACTGTTCTTCTGGACTAATCAGTCCGTTCGTAACAGCGGTAACAGCACTGCGACTACCTTGTCCAATGCGATCGCTAGTACCGTTTGCGGCATCTTGCAGCATCATGTTTGCAGATTCTACACCTTGCTGGATTTTGGCATTCGTTGCCACACCTGCATCTTGCAGCATCATGTTTGCAGATTCTACACCTTGCTGGATTTTGGCATTCGTTGCCACAGCCGCTTCTTGTATCCTTTGGTTAGCCGCTTCGCTGGACTCTTGTATTCTGCTACCAGCAGTTTGTACGTGGTGCCGGAGAGTTTGTAGGATCGCAATTTGTGAAACTCTTGTGGAGCGGGCATCTTGCCCGTCCTTGTATTCGATTTAGATGCGTAATAGCTTAATCTTGTGGCTCGAAGAGAATAAAATACATCCAAACAGTCGTGGGGCAGCAACTACTTATAGTTGCTGCCCCACAGATAGTATTAGCTATTCTTACGTTTGCTTACGCAGGAATCAACACTGTGTCAATGATGTGGATGACACCGTTATCAGCAGCAACATCTGCTGTTGAGACTTTAGCATCATTCACCTTGACGACGCCATTGGAAGCGTCAATTTTCACATCTGAACCTTCAACGGTTGTAGCTGATTTCAACTTAACTACGTCAGCTGCCATTACCTTGCCTGAAACGACATGATAAGTCAAGATCTTCTTGAGCTTTGGAATGTCCTTAAGCAGTGCGTCTACTGTGCCTTCGGGAAGCTTAGCAAACGCCTCATCAGTAGGCGCAAAAACGGTGAAGGGGCCAGCGCCTTTGAGAGTATCTACCAAATTGGCAGCCTTGACTGCGGCAACTAGGGTGCTGAAAGAACCAGCATTAACGGCAGTATCAACAATGTCAGCCATGTATTCACCTAGTTTTGTGTCATCTGTTACAAACATAAACTAATTTTTAATAAATAGTATCTGTCTTTAGATACTTACCTAATCTATTTAGTTGAAATAAAAATTATACTGAATGTTTTTTATACCTGAATAGATAGATTTTAAATTTATCTTGTAAATTATCTAGCTAATTTACAAGATAAATTTTGGCTTTTAGATTAGGATCAAATTACAAGGTACTCGCGCACCTTATTCCTATGGCGACGCAGATTAGCTAAGGCTTGTATCTCAATCTGACGAACCCGTTCGCGACTCAGACCAAGCAGTTCGCCAATTTCTTGCAAACTCTGTGCTTGCTTGTTTTCCAAACCGAAGCGTAGGATCATAACTTCCCGCTGTCGAGGAGACAATTCTGCTAACAATTGCCGAACATCCTGACGCAATGCTTCGCCCATCATATAGTCCTCTGGCGAAGGACTCTCATCTTGCAGCATATCAATAAATTCTGTGTCCTGATTTTCTCCCACTCGTAAATCTAAAGAAAACGGTCGTCGGGCTAGCAGCAATAATTTCCTAACTTCGGAGGTGTCTAGCTCCAAGACTTGTGCAATCTCCGCTGGCGTCCCATTACGACCCAACTCATGAAAAAGTTGCTTTTGAATCTTCTTGATTTTAGCGATCCTTTCATAAATGTGACTGGGGAGCCGAATGGTGCGACCTTGCTGGGAAATCGCTCTCGTCATCCCTTGACGAATCCACCAGTAAACATAGGTGGACAACTTGTAGCCTTGCTTGGGGTCAAATTTCTCTACACCGCGCTCCAGACCCAGGGTTCCTTCCTGGATTAAGTCCAGAAACTCAACGCCGCGCTTCTGATATTTCTTTGCTATGGAGACCACCAGACGTAAGTTGGCCTCAATCATCTTTTGCTTTGCTTGTTGCCCCTTCGCCAAAACAGAGTTCATCTCGCCCCGCTCCAGATGAGCTTGCAGTGCCCACTCTTCAACACTTGGGTCGTAACCTAAGCTCTGCGCGATCGCTTCTTTACCCTCATATAGAGCCATCATCTGCTGAACTTGCTTGCCATATATGACTTCTTGCTCCTTGGTCAATAAGGGGATTCGACCAATTTCGAGTAGGTAGGTTCGCACCATATCCGTACTGAAGTTGGGTTGAGCTTGGTGTATTGAAGTTGCAGAAATAGACATAAATTTAGTGTTGAATGCGTTGAAATGCTTAGCTGCTGCCTCGAATCGTTGCTGACTCCCTTTAAAAAATGTACTAAGCTATAAGATGTGAAGGTTTGAAGATTCAGTCTAGCCTACCGAGCTGGTCGGCTTAATAGTTACTTTCATTATGGACGATGAACTAAGATGTTGCGATCTGATAGCTAATCAATATCGTTGCCCAAGAGTAAGCATACAGCTACGATCCTTCTGCCATAAGCCTTTGAGCGAATTGATTATTTTTAAGGTATTTTCCATAATATTATGCTACTATATTTATTAAGGATTATTTTCGGCTGTGTAATTCGTTTGTCAAGCGTTTCTCCGAATCTAACTCTCTACACTGTATGGTTCTGGAGATTATTTCATGTCAATCTATGTCGGCAATCTATCCTACGAGGTCACCCAGGATGACCTGAATACAACCTTTGCGGAATACGGTAAGGTCAAGCGCGTTCAGTTGCCTACAGACCGCGAAACAGGCCGTCTGCGTGGGTTTGCCTTTATCGAAATGGAAACCGAGGCAGAAGAAACTGCTGCCATTGAAGCCCTTGACGGTGCTGAGTGGATGGGTCGCGACCTGAAGGTGAATAAGGCAAAACCTCGTGAGGAAAGAGGTCCTTCTGGAGGAAGCTGGGGAAATAAGGGCGGCGGCGGCGGCGGCGGCGGCGGCGGCGGCGGCGGTCGGCGCTACTAAGCTCTAAAAGGCTATATTTGCCAACGACATCCCGCGCCTTTAGGCAGCGGGATGTCGTTTTGATTGGGCATAAGGAAATTTCAGATTTTAGATTTCAAATTTATTTTGAATTGACGATTTTAAATCTGAAATTTTAAATCGTCAATCTGAAATTGGGGTCAGTTAGCCCCTAGCTATAACTGGTATTTGAACCAGGAACTCCGATCCTTTTCCCGGTTCTGACAGACACTCGATCGTTCCCCCATGCTTCTCTACTACAATTTGGTAGGTAATCGATAGCCCTAGTCCGGTTCCTTTACCCACTGGTTTTGTAGTAAAGAACGGATCGAACAACCGCTTTTTCACCTCTTCCGTCATGCCCGAGCCATTATCTTTAATTCGGATGACCACCTTATCGCCGTCCAGCATTTCAGTGCGAATCCGAATTTCCAGATTTTGGATTGAGAATTGAGAATAATTTTCCCCAATCCCCAGTGCCCAATCCCCAGTCCCCAGTTCCAGAGCATCGTTCGCGAAGCGTGACTCCAAAGAGTCAATCGCATTGTTGATGATATTCATAAATACCTGATTAAGCTGTCCGGCATAACACTCTACAAGCGGCAGTTGGCCGTATTCTTTAATAACTTGAATGCCGGGATTTTTACCGTTAGCTTTTAAGCGACTTTGTAGAATCATCAGGGTGTTATCAATTCCCTCATGAATGTCCACTGCCTTCATTTCGGCTTGATCGAGGCGAGAAAAATTCCGCAGCGATAACACAATTTGACTAATGCGATCGGCCCCTATCTTCATGGAAGACAACAGTTTGGGCAAGTCCAGGGCCAGAAATTCCCAGTCAATTGCTTCCATCTTATCTTGAATGGCGGGGACTGGATTGGGATAGGATTCTTCATAGAGATGTAATAACTCCAGCAAGTCTTCTATGTAGTCGCTAGCGTGGATTAGATTGCCATTGATAAAGGTAACTGGGTTGTTGATTTCATGAGCAATTCCTGCCACCATTTGCCCTAAGCTAGACATTTTTTCTTGTTGCACAAGTTGAGCTTGCGTGTGCTGTAACTTATGTAAAGCTCCACTCAGCTGTTGAGCTTGAGCTTGTGCAGCTAAGGTACTAGCGCGATTTTGGGCGTAAAATTCAGCTTGATCGATCGCACTCGCCACTTGGTCGCACACAGCTTGCAGCAGTTCAACTTCACTATCGCTCCAAAAACGAGAACCATTACAATGGCTACAGACGATCGCTCCGAACTGACCGGAATGAGTCTCAACTGGTAGCACAAGTTGAGCAGTAATACCCCAGTTGGTTAACATCTCTTGCGTTTGAATATCTAAGCGAGATTCCTTAGCTACGTCCTGTATACGAATGATTTCCAAATTACATATTTTGCTAACCAAGGCATTACTCCTATCTGCTGGAAAATCGCCTAATAAACTCGGCAGGTTATGCTCTTGCGCTTCGTGAGTAATAGTAAACCTTGGATTATGGAGATGGGGAAAACACCATAAAAAATGGCATCTATCAATTTGTAATAAGTTACGTACTTCATTAACAGCAATTTCCAATATACTATTTAAATCCAGAGTATTCCGCAGTTGGCTTGCTAGATGAAGCAACAGAGATTCTCGACGGTTTTGCAGTGCTTCCCGCGCCAAAATACGCTCAATTCCCAACGCCATATTATTGGCAATCCAACCCAATATAATGTCATCTGTTTCTGTGAAAGATTTACAGCCGAAGACTTCCATCACACCGACTAAATTTTCCTCTACAATAAGAGTATATACTCGGCAGCTTAAAGGCAAATTTTTGAATGAAGAAGGTATTAATTTAATTTTCATACTTTCCACTTCATCTTGCTGCCAAAAGATACACTTAGGCAAGCTAGCCCTATAAATATCCTGTCCTGCAAATGCCCCCATCGTGAGCAGATTTGTCCTTTGGTCAAAAGTCCAGATACACACATTATTTGTATCCAGGTAGTGCGCTATAGTCTCGGCGCAAACTGGGAGAATATGGGCTAAAGTTCCGCCTTTGGCCAAGGTTACTGCGACTTCTGCGCCTAAACTTAATAGGTGCGATCGCGCATTATCTCGCTCAGACGGACGTAATAGCCTTGCGTCCTGTACTTTCTCCTGTTGGGCCGTAACTTCTTTCACTTTATTGCTTGACAATAATTTTTTCATTAACTTGTTCTCCTTTGGTTTGTTTTGTATTAAAATGTTTCAATCTAGTGCAAGCAAAACACAATATATGTATTTTTGTAAACATATAGAAACTATGCTTGATATCGAGCCCGAACAATTTTAGAGTTTGCCGGGATATTTTTAACCCTTTAACTTTGTTATATAAGTTAACAAAGCCAGGATAAGCTGTAGTTTGCGTACTTCTTATTATATGACAAATAGGGGTAGCGATCGCGTATAGTATATTCAAACACTACCCCGATACTCAATTTCCCAAAAAATCAACTAAGATATATGCCTGACATTGTTGATATTGCGGTCAATGCTGGTTCTTTCAAGACTTTGGTCGCAGCTGTCCAAGCCGCTGGTTTAGTGGATACGCTCAAAAGTCCTGGCCCCTTCACCGTCTTTGCCCCGAATGACGACGCCTTTGCCAAGCTACCACCGGGAACAATACAAACCCTGTTGCAAAATATTCCCCAGCTCGCAAGGATTTTAACCTATCATGTCGTTTCTGGTAAATTGATGAAAGCAGATCTAGCCAAAGTTGATTCTGTCATCTCTGTTGAAGGTTCACCTATCAAGATTGATTGCGCTGATGGTTTTGAGGTAAAAAATGCCACGGTTCTAGCACCAGATATCGAAGCTGATAACGGTGTTATTCATGTGATTGACACCGTGATTCTCATGGGGTAAGTTTAAGCTAGGAAATTTGTCAGTCCTGAATGCTGAGTAATTGTAGGGTGTGTTACGCTACCAGTAACGCACCATTTCCACTCTGTAGCTTTGACAAAATCAGACTGCACTATCATCACTCATCAAGAAGAAGAAATTTACTAATCAAGGGCGTTACTAAATCCCGAAATGTTTTAAAAACCTCAACTACTCAAACAAGAAAAACCTTTATGCTTAAACGAATCTATATCGACAATTTCCGATGTCTGGTAAATTTCGATCTTTCTGTTGACGCGATTAATTTATTTCTCGGCCCTAATGGTGCGGGAAAATCTACTGTTTTCGATGTTCTGCGAAAAATACAAGCTTTTGTGAGTGGTGACAGCAAGGCTGATGTTATTTTCAAGTCCGTTGATTGTACGCGATGGCAGACATCTCCAATCCAGACCTTCGAGTTGGAGATTGAAGGTAATGGGGGAAAGTATAAATATGAACTTGCCATAGATAATTATAAAGATAAAGAGAGAATCAGCGCCCGTGTAGAATACGAACGTTTGTGGTTCGATAACCAACCGTTAATAAAATTTGAATCTGGAGAGGTTCAACTCTACCGAGATAACTACTCAGAAGGGCAGAATTATTCCTTTGCCTGGTCTCAATCAATTCTGCCTACAATTATGCCCAGGTCTGACAACACAAAACTTACTTGGTTCAAACAGCGTATGGAACGGTTTATCATCGTTCAAATTATTCCTACTATGATGGATGATGATAGTAATCGAGAGCAAATGCGTTTATCTGCCAGAATGGAAAACTTTGTTTCTTGGTATCGTTACCTGTCTCAGGATCAAGGTAAAATTTTTGAACTCACGAATGCTTTAAGAGAAATTTTGGATGGATTCGCCTATTTCAAGTTTGTCGAAGCTGGCCAACAAAACCGCATCCTTAAATTGTATTTTTCAGGAGAATCTGATAAAAGTAATACTCTTGAATATAGATTTGGAGAACTATCTGAGGGTCAGCGGATGCTCATCGCCTTATATACGCTAATCTACTGTACTCAGTCTGAGGACTATACTTTATGTATTGACGAACCTGAAAATTTTTTAGCCCTAGCAGAAATCCAACCTTGGCTGATTAAACTTTATGACCTTTGTAGCGAGAAAAAAACACAGGCTTTGCTAATTTCACATCATCCAGAATTAATTAACTATCTTTTGGCATCACCTGTAGGCTATTGGTTCGATCGTCAGAGTAATACCCCAGTTCGGGTAAAACGAATCGGCAGCGATAATGATACAGGGCTTCCCATTTCAGAGCTTATAGCGCGAGGGTGGCTCCGTGACTCAGCGTAAAGTACGAGTCACAGTTTTATGCGAAGATCGGCAACAAGAAGTTTTCGCACGTTATTTTTTGGAGAAGCGCGGGTTCCATCCCAGAAAAATACGATACTTACTTCTTCCTAAAGGAACGCAATCAGGAGAACAGTATGTGCGTGAATGTTATCGCACAGAAGTCAAAGCATACCGTAGCAACAAAAACCACCTCTCTATTGCATTAATTGTCCTTATAGATGCAGATAATAAAAGCGTAGCTGAACGGCTAAATCAGTTGGATTCAGCCCTGGAGGATGACTCACAAGCAAAACGCCAAGAGCATGAAAAAATTGCGGTGTTTGTGCCGAAAAGAAATATTGAAACTTGGATTCACTATTTACAGGAAGAAACGGTTGATGAGGAAACTGCTTATCAAAAGCTGGAGAAAGAAGGAGATTGCAAACCTGGCGTTGAAAAGTTGGTGAATCAATGCGATCGCGGACTCGCTGAAGATGCTCCACCATCACTGCATACAGCTTGCAGTGAATGGCAAAGGATTATCTAACTCAAGTTGCTAGTTACTTGCTTTCCGGGTATGTTGTTGCGATGCCGCGCTCTTATCCCAGTTGTAATAAGCTGTCGCGCCGGAGAGTTTGTAGGAGCGCAATTTGTGAAACTCTTGTGGAGCGGGCATCTTGCCCGCCACATTTATACAACTTAGATGCGCGACAGCTTAAGAGCGCTAAAGCGCAACAACGTACCTAATACCAGCCTCAATTATCTAACTAGCAACTTGCGCGATCTAGGGAAATAGTAGGGCGGGATTACCCACCCTACTACTTGCTACCTATATTCCTGTCTCTGAATATCCCGCAAACGAGCTTCCTGACGCTTAAATCGATCCATTTGCGCTTCAAAAAAAGCGCGATTAGCTTCTAGATGTTTCGGATTAGTATCGTCCAAAGGATAAAGTAACGCCTGCCGCAATGCTTGAATTACAGCTGAGGTAACGTTGTACATCGAGCGCTGAAAACTAATCCCCAGTTGGATTAACATATCATCTTCACCTCGGCAGTGTTTGCTATAGTAATCCACCAGGTATGGTGGCAAGAAGTGAAGCATATCCTGCATCAACAATGTCGGGGGAATACCAGCTGTACCTACTGGAAAAACATCGGCATAAAGAATACCGTAATGGAAATCTTTCTGCTCATCAGGAACTTGTTTAGCTTGAGCATTGTAAGACTTAGTACCCCGGAATGGAGCGGTGCGATAGAAAACAGCTTCTACATAAGGTAATGCTGCTTCGTATAGCCACATGAAACCTTTTGATTTGGGGATAATTTCGTACATTTCGCCACGAATGTAGACGTGGTGATAAATGGGACGACCCGCTACTGCAAATATGCCATTTACGAGAAAATTCATCGCATCGGGGACATTTTTGATATCTCCAGAATCGTAGCGATCGCTCATTTCAAAGAAAACCGGAGCCATCACTTCCCAGAACAATCCTAGATTGCTATAGTAAGACAATTGCCGTACCTGTTCCAAAAACATATCTGGAAACAGTTTATAGAGTCCCAACATCGCTGGGTTGCCTTGAAAATAAGCCTTAATTGCTCGATCTGCATTAGCTTTATATTCATCGCTATCCAAGTAGGGGTCAAATTTTCCACCCATACCTCTATGCCAAAGCATCGCACGCATACAAGCTTCGGCAAATTCCATGTTGATGCGATCGTGCCACAAGTGATGAAATAACTTCGGCATTTTGAAAGTTTCGCCTTTCTCCATAAACGCCAAAAGTTCAGGATGGGCAGTAGCAGCACCTTTTTGCCAAATCCGCAAATCGGCATCATCTCCGGCGTAATGATTGTGTAGCTCTAAATACTCCTTCGGCAGGAAGTATTTAAAGAAAGGAAACGGATTCAAAAATTCGCGCTCAGCAATATAAAGTAAGTCGCGCCAGTAGAAATCCATCGGTACAGCATAAGCTTTATAAAGACCGATGATTTGCATAAGATTTTCCGGCGTATCCGGTAGCATCGCGCCGCCTGCTTCTAGGCGATGAATTACGCCAGCAAATTCATGGGTAGAAGCAGGTAATTTTGTTTCGGATTTAATTGGAGTTTGTACCATTTTCAGTTCCTTTAATTACTCAATTCACGACGTATTTGCAAAGCATGGAAGATACTTAAAACATCATGCGTCCAGGTTGGCAACAGCAGCGTCATAGCAATTTCTTCTAGACTGTGGATGGTGCCAACAATACAACTCAGCCATAAAGCTATTCCGGCGTAATCAAAACCGAACAAAGCAACAACGGTAACGAAAAGCGTTATTCCCCAAAATTTAGCCGAGTAGGTGTGATAACTAGCGGGTTTGCCATATTTCACCAAATTCACTACCAACCACACCAACTGAGCAAAAACAACCATCAGCAATGGTACTTTGTAGGCAATTAAAACATCTCGATATGCCAGCCACGCACTACCAGCTATACAAGCATAAAGGGAAACATCAGCGAAACTATCTGCTTGACGCAGTTTGGCATTGCTGACACCCAGACGTCGCGCAATTACTCCATCGAAAATATCCGATAGGAAAGCTGCCACGTAACCAACAATGAACCAAATACTTGTCTTGCCATCAAGCGCATCCCATAGCAGGAATGGAGAAATTAGAAATCGACTGAGTACAAGCACAGAGGGAATGTATTTCATCCAGCTATGATTTTGTTGTTGCTCTACTTGGGGTGAAGGTGACATCGTATTTTAGATTTTAGATGGCCATTTGTCATTTGTATGTAATATTTTAGCAATCGCAAATGAGCAATGACTAAGAGACATCTAAAATCTAAAATTGTTTTGGCGTGATTGTAATCAAAAACAACACAATTCAGAATTTATTCTGGATTCTGATTATGGATTCCTGAATCCTGAGAGAGGGAAGCGATTTGATAGCTATGAGCGGGAAAAGAAGCAACGATCGCATTTATAGTCGGTTCGCTCCAGCGCACTAACCAACTAGGCTGTATTCCCAAGATTACGATCAGGGCGGCTAAAATTAGAGCGGGGGTGCGTTCCTGCCATTGAACTTTGGGATAGTAGGCGGTATTGTTGTCCAGTTTACCAAAACAGGTGCGGTTGATCAAAATGACAAAATAAACTGCGGTTAAGCCGCTACAAATCACACAGATAAGTGTTGGTATTGGAAAGGTTGAAAAACTGCCTTGCAGGACTAAATATTCAGCGATAAATCCCACTAAGCCAGGGATGCCAGCACTTGCCATTCCCCCTAGAACTAATAAGCCACTGGTTAGGGGTAAACCGCGCATGGGACTCATCAAACCGTTGAGAAGATCTAAATCGCGAGTGCCAACTTTTGTTTCGATTACTCCTACTAAATAGAAGAGAATTGCGAGGATTAAACTGTGTGCAACCATTTGACTGACTGCGCCGACTAAACTTAGAGGTGTGGCGGCGGCACAAGCTAAAAGTATATAGCCCATGTGACCGATCGAACTATAGGCAACCATGCGTTTGATGTCTTTTTGTGCGATCGCGCTCAATGCCCCGTAAACCGCACTCACAGCCCCCAAAATCGCTAACCCAGGTGCCGCAGTTGCCCAAGCATCTGGGAACAGCGCCAAACCAAAACGCACCAAGCCATAAGTTCCCAATTTGGCGAGTACGCCACCGAGAAGAATCGCTACAGCTGGAGAAGCTTCTGTGTAAGCATCAGGCAACCAAGTATGCAAAGGAACCAAGGGAATTTTGATGCTGAAGCCTAAAACTATAGCTGTTAGCAGAATTAGCTGCGTATTTAAAGGTAATTTTTGGGTGGTGAGTGATTGGTAAGCGAAAGTGGGAGTTTCGCTCAACCATGCCATACCTAAGAAAGCACCTAGAATTAGAAATCCAGAAATTGCCGTAAAAAGTAGAAACTTCATCGCCGCGTATTCGCGCTTTTTTCCTCCCCAAACGGCAATCAACAGATAGAAAGGAATCAGTTCTATCTCGTAAAACAGGAAGAAAAGCAGCAAATTCTGAGATAGAAAAGCGCCTGCAACACCAGCATTAACCAGCAAAATCAAAGCGTAGTAAAGCTGAGGTCTGGCTTGCTGCGAATTGCCACTGTAAATCACCAACCAAGTTAGCAAACTGTTGATTACCAACAGTGGTAAAGATAAACCATCGACACCGAGTCGGTAATTTAATTTCAAAGGTTCAATCCAGGGTATGAATTCAGTAAACTGCATACCCGGATTGCTGATGTCAAATTGGCTAAGCAGCCAAAATGTCCAGAGAAGAGTAATGCTGGCAACTGCGATCGCGATCGATCGCGATCGGGCCGGTGTTCCTCCCGGCCAGAATCCTACTAAAGCTGCACCTAAAACAGGTATCCAGAACAATGGACTGAGCATAGTACAAATTAATTCTGCTTGTTCAGAAAAGTTGTTAGAATTTCAAAGGTTTAATTAGGTTACCAAAAATTGTGGGTTCGATCGAGTCAGTATCGAGGACTAAGGCGGTGTTTTAGGGAATATTTTTTGTTTAGCCCTCTAGCCCCCTAGATTTGGGGGGCTAGTGCGTAAGTCCTCTTCACTTCGTTTCGCTAACGTACCCTACGGACTAACGACCAGCGAAAGACGAATCAACAGTGGCCAAGTCATCGTAATTACCAACAAAATTACACCGAATAGGATTGTGAGCGCGTAAAACTGGGTCTGTCCGGAAACGTTGTACTTTAAGCTTTGGCCGCTAAACATTGTGGCTAAACCGACAAAGTTGACGATACCATCTACTAAGTAGCGATCGATCACAGAAATGATGCTAGACACTAAGCCAACTACAAAAACAATCGTGACCCGGTAAAGTTGGGGAGTATAAAAGTCGTATGCAAATAAGTCTTGCAGTGGTTGGTAACCCAACTTTACTGGTTTTGGCCAATTGTTATTGAGATAAATTAAACTGCCAACACCACAACCAATTACACTCGACGAAACCAGCAAAACCGCTGCGGTTATATTTAAAGTTGTCCAATCTGGTAACAGTTGCCATTGCCAAAGTAGCAATGGAACGTGCAGAGTCAAGCCCATTAAAATTATCATGGGCAATGCCATCGGCCAGTGAACTTCTGGCGCTCGCTGTGACATTTCCTTGCTTTTACCAGCAAAAATCGAACCAAATTCGCGAGTTACGCTAAATGCAGTTAAACCGTTAACTATTAGCACAACCCAAAATAACCAAGATTCATTTGTCCAAAGACGATCTGCTAATTTCAGCAAAGCCCAAAAGCAACCGAAAGGCGGTACAGCTAACAATCCGAAAGCGCCGACAATATAAGATAGTGCCGATACGGGTCTGCGCGACCAAAGACCGCCAAGTTGGGTGAGATCCTGGGTGATCCCGTTCCAAACGATCGCGCCAGTACTCATCACCAACAGGGCCATCGCCAAAGCGTAGGTTAACAGCAACATCAGCGCCACTTCAGCTTGCTGGGTGCCAACTGCAATGAAGACTAAACCCATGTAGGCGCTGACGGAGTAAGATAAGGAGCGTTTGATGTCAATTTGTGCGATCGCAATTAAACTCGCCCCAATTGCTGTCACCGCACCGATAAACACCGTAACTGACATCACTAACGGCGAAAGTGCTAAAACTGGTTGTAATTTCACCAACACCCAAGCACCAGTCGCCACCACCACTGAGTTCCGCAAAATTGTAGAGGGATATGGCCCTTCCATTGCTTCATCCAACCACAAATGCAGCGGAAATTGAGCGCATTTACCCATCGGCCCAGCAATTAAAGCCAATCCTAACAAAGCCGCAGTTGTTGGCGAAATCTGGGCTGTTTTTGCCCATTCGGCTAATTCGGAAAAGTTCCAAGTTCCAGCTATAGGCAACAGCGCCAGCACTCCCATCAGTAGCAATAAATCTCCCACCCGTTTTGTTAAGAAAGCGTCTCTAGCACCTGTCACCACCAAAGGTTGACTAAACCATAACCCAACGAGTAGGTAGGTTCCCAAAGTGAGAACTTCCAGAATCATGTAACTGAAAAACAAGGAATTGCAGAGAGCCAGACTGCACATTCCGGCTTCAAATAGTGCCAGTAAGGAATAGAATCTTGCCCATCCCCAGTCCATCTCCATGTAGCCGATCGCATAAATCTGCGCTAACAGATTTAAAAGAGTTACTAAAACCGTTACACCAACGGTAATAGAAGATATTTCTAAAGGGATAGAGAATTCCAGTCCGGTTACTTTTAACCAGGGAATTACTAACTGTTGCGCTGGCAGATCCCAAGTGGCTATTAAGGCAAGTAAGCCATGTATAAAAGCCGTTAATGTCATCAACAAGTTGATGTAACCAGCCGGTCTTGGGCCAGTATAACGAATAATTCCCGGCGACCAAGGTATTGACAAAATCACCCCCATAAGGGCGTAGCATGGTATTAACCAAACGGTCTGAAGCAGAACGTGAGACATCTACATTACCTCGAAAGTTTCACCCAAAACTCAGCCTCATTGATAGGGGCTGAGTTTATCCCCCTTGACCAAAACGATTCAGATCGTGCTGTTTAATTTTTTTTTAATCTTTGTTTTTAGAGTATAAATGTTTAGGGAATTAAAAAGAAATAGCGAATCATCAAATTTAAGGATGGTAAAGATAGATTGTATTCTATAGCAAAGTGCTTCAGGAGTGCTATACTCCTGAAGTCATTTTGCTATAACTTTACTTGTAGGGATGAATAGGAATTTCAATAATGAACTCTGACCCCTGGCCTAGATCTGAGATACACTTCAGCTGACCGCCGTGTTTTTCCGCGACAATCTGGTAGCTAATCGATAGCCCCAAACCAGTTCCTTTGCCTACGGGCTTTGTGGTAAAAAATGGATCGAAGAGGCGTTTTCTCACATCCTGGGTCATTCCCGGCCCATTATCGCGAATTGCGATCGCAACGAATTGGGCATAGGCAGTTGAACTAGGTGAAGGCAAATCGCCGCTTTGGGATTGGTTTTCTTGACCATTCCCCATTCTCCATTCCCCATTCTTCATTTCGGTACGGATAGTGATTATCCTGGGTGGGATTTGGTTTTCTAGGGCGTCGATCGCATTGCTGAGGACGTTCATAAACACCTGGTTGAGCTGTCCGGCATAGCACTCCACCAAGGGCAAATCGCCATACTCCTTAATTAGTTGAATCTCCGGCCCCTTGGCCGTAGCTTTGAAGCGATGTTGTAAAATCAGCAACGTGCTGTCAATACCTTCGTGGATGTTGACAGGTTTCATTTCGGCTTCATCGAGGCGCGAGAAGTTCCGCAGCGACAGCACAATCTGACGAATCCGTTCTGTACCCACCTGCATCGAGGTTAATAATTTGGGTAAGTCATCCTTGAGAAATTCTAGATCGATCGCCTCAGTTTTATGGTGAATTTCTGCGGCTGGGTTAGGGTAATGTTGTTGATACAAGTGCAGCAGTTCCAGCATATCTTCAATGTAGTCGCTAGCATAAGAAAGGTTGCCGTAGATAAAATTGATGGGATTGTTAATCTCGTGGGCAATACCCGCCACCATTTGACCGAGACTGGACATTTTTTCAGTTTGTACCAGTTGAGCTTCGGTTTGTTTTAAATTTTCCAAAGCTCCTTCTAGCTGTTGCGCCTGGGATTGGGCGGCAAAGGCGGCGGCGCGGGTTTGGGCAAAAAGTTCGGCTTGATCGATCGCGATCGCCAATTGATCTACAACTGCTTTGAGTAGCTCCACTTCACTGTCGCTCCAAGGCCGAGGGCCGCTACAATGGCTGCAAACGACAGCGCCTAGCTGACCGGAGCGAGTTGCCAGGGGTATTAGCAATTGCGAGGTAACGCCCAAAGTATTTAGGAGTAATTGCTCTTGGTTATCCAGATTGGCAAGGTTGTTAATATCATCTATGCGAATTGTCTCTAAATTGACGATTTTTTTGACCAGCGCGGTAACTTTCTCAGTTGGGTAGTCTGCCAACAAGCTGGCGAGGTTGGGATTGCACGCTTCATGAGTTACAGTCAGGCTGGGGTGTTGCGGATCGGGCCAGCACCACAGAAAGTGACAGCGATCGATTTGCAATAAACTGCGAATCTCATTGACAGCAGTACCCAAAATAGTATCCAGATCTAGAGAATTTCTGATTTGGCTAGCTAGACGGAACAGCAAGCTTTCTCGACGGGACAGCAGTTCCGATCGGGCCCAAGAACGGTCAATAGCTACAGCAATGGCGTTGGCTACCCACTCCAACATATTATGCCCTTCTTCGCTCAAGAGTTGACGGCTAAAAAGAGCCATAACGCCAACCAACCGCTCTTCTACAATCAGGGGATACCCTGCAAAAGCTTTTACTTGTTCGCCGCTATGGGGTTTTACTCGTTCCAACCATGCAGTTACACCGAGACGATCGCGATCGCGAAGGTCGTTCGTTAAGTAAGCTTGATGAGTTCGAGCGATCTTCTCAGCGATGCTGCTGTCTGGGCGAATACAATCACATACAGCTGCTGTATGACTGTGGCCGAATTCCCACCCGGCGTCATATTTAGCCTTTGAAGAGGTAAGATCGGGGTCACCCCTTCCATCTGTCGCAAAGGCTAGAGCCTGAAGTTCCAGTTGGTCCGACCCTTGCTTAACTGTCCAGATGCTTGCATTAACAGCATCTAAATGCTCTATCATAATCTGGGTGCAACGGTTGAGGATTTCCGATATCGCTCCACCTTGTCCCAGGGCGATACCTACTTGGGCACCGAAACCTGAGAGGCGCGATCGCTCCATCAGCATCGCCTCTGACTGCTTCCTCGCCGTCACATCCCGGAGATAAACCGACAAACCGCCCTGATAAGGATTGGCTCTTACCTCCAACCAAATACCCAATGGTGGATAAAACTCTTCAAAATGAACTGTCACCCGCCTAGATATTGCCCTAGTAAATTCTTTCTCAAACGTTGAACCGATCGCCTCTGGTAATTCATCCCATATACACTTACCGATTAACTCTTTCTTGCTTCCCAGCAGGGGTTCCGCCCTCGCGTTTAAGTAGGTGAACCGCCATTCGCGATCCAGTACAAAAAAAGCATCTGTAATGCTTTCAAAAATCTCCACAATATTCCACGGTATTTCTGGCGGCATTTCCCTCACTTTTATTACTGTGCGCCCTTGGTGGCTTCCCGCCTGTAGCAACCGTTGCGTAACCACTTGGTGACTTATCGTTTTCAGTGCCTGACACTGCTCGCTGCTCAAATCTCGTGGCACGTCATCCATTACACTTAGCGTACCCAGCACGAGTCCCTCAGTTGTCACTAAAGGTACACCAGCGTAAAACCGAATTTTCGGATGGTCGGTTACTGCTGGATTTTTGGCAAACCGTTCGTCCGCTAAGGCATCCAGCACTATCAATATCTCGGAACTGCCGATCGCATGAGCGCAGAAACTCTGGCACTGATATGCTTGGTGAGTTCCTAAACCAACTTTTGATTCGATCGACAGTCCGCTTGAGTCAACGAAACACAATAAAGCCACCTTAGTCTGGCAAACGTATGCCGCTAAGCGAGTCAGACCCTCGAAATCCGCTTGAGGAGCCCTATTGAGAATTTGGCTCTTTAATCGGCCATTAAACTGGAACGCTGCGTGACCCGGTAATGATGCTGTCATTTGTTATAAGTGCCTCTCCCTTTTTGGAACTTGGCCCTAAATGATTAAATCTTTATAATATCTAAATCTTTTAAGTATATTATCCCTCCAACGGTGTATTGATTAATACGGTTTTTTGACAACCGCTATTCAGCCTATTGTATCGGCAGTAGGTTCTTGTATGGTTTAAATACAGCATTTATCTCGACTGGCCAGTCGAGATAAATGCTGGCATTCTGAATCTTCGATCGTAGCTTAGTTTTATACCCAATTGCAAATTAAACTACGTAATTTTACTTAAGAGCGGTTCACGGGCGGCGAATGCCTACGGCAGGCTACGCCAACGCAACCCGTTATAAATGAAAGAAACTCTTGCTCCCCCACTCCCCCACTCCCCCACTCCCCCACTCCAGAGCGAGTTTCTTAGGAGACGACTCTGGTATTGCACTACAGATCGGGGAGTGGAAATAGGTTATATTTTTCCCTTGGTAGATGCCCCTACACCCCTTTGCCCCCTCCCCTGCCCCACGGTCGAATTACGATTTAGATCGCAGGTTGGTTTTAATATTTATTTTAAATTGTTTAACTAATTATTACAATTAGTTTTTAACTATTCTTAAGCTGATTTAACATAATTAAATATAATTATAGTGGGACACCTGTCACCTGTCACTATCGATGAAAGTGTAAATGTGTTAATAAAAGTGCTAGGTGTTTCATTTGAGTGCTGAGTTTAGATAAAAAATTTCGCCAACTTAACTTCATCGCCGCTGAAGTAGGCCATGAGAACAAGTTAAAGTTGTGTTAGTAGGGTAGACTAAAAGAATGGAGCTAAAATATGCCTTCAACTTTAAATTATATGCCAACAATCCTAGCAGTGGATGATAGTGTCGTCACGCAAGAAATGGTCAAACGTGCTTTGGCGGCAGACTATCGGGTTCTAGTGGCAGGAAATGCTGTAGACGCCTTGGCAATGATTTACCACGAAAAAATTGCCGTTTTATTGCTGGATGTTTCCATGCCCGGTATTGATGGTTTGGAGTTTTGTCGCACCGTGCGTAACTTACCTCAGTTTCGGGAACTGCCGATTATTATGCTGACGGCAAGAGACAAATTGTTTGACAAAGTGCAAGGGCGTCTAGCCGGTGCTACAGAATATTTAACTAAGCCGTTTGATAGCAATCAATTGCGTCAGGTTGTTGGCAAGTTTGTCAGTGCTAATTTACCTTCAGAAGTTCAGGGCGAAGTCTAGTTGATTTTAGATTTTAGATTTTAGATTGGAGGTTTATTGGTAAGATAAATTAAATTTATTCAGGCATCTGAATAAATTCGCGAATGGCACGCAACGCAGAGGGATTGGGCAGAGAGTTAGGATGAACTTGTTTAAGCCAATTCGCTGCTTCCCAAAGTTCCATTTTGTGGTATCGACACAGGTAAGCGATACAAACCGTGGGCGATCGCTCAATCCCTGCGAGACAATGGACATAAGTTGGCAGCGACTTTTCCATATTTTCGCGAACTACAGCTACTGCTTCAGCTAGCTGCTCTACTTTTAACTCAGTTGTGTAAAATCGATCTGGTAAAACCAGACGCAAACATTGAAAATTTTGGGTAATATCTTCTGGTAAACTTCCCTCTGACTCCGCACACAGGGAAAATACAAATTTAATGTTGGCTTTCAAGAGTGCAGCACCGTCACCCGCTTGGGGTAACCTTCCCACAGCTAGCTTTTCTGGAAGCACCCAGTGGATGGGAAGTTCGGTTTTGGAGGAAGTAGATTTGGGTTCGATTCCCAGGAGTCGTTTGAATTGGTCGAGCATTTGGCTTTCACTACAACCTTTGGCACAATTATAATTATCTACGAAAGTTCGTTGCCCGGTGAGCTAATCCCCAAAATAAGCGCATGACTCAAGTTACACTAGCAGAAATAGCACGGTTTCGTTCTCAATTCGCAGATTATCCCACTGCTTTACAGGCCCTGCAAGCGATCGAGGATTGCGAAGGGGATTTGGAAGACGCCGCTATAGCCTTGGCAATTCGCGCCGGACAGGAACCGGAAATAGCAAATTCCGACTGGTTGGGTATTTTAGCCCGCAAATGCCGTGCCGTTATCTGCCGCAGCGAATTTCGCGATGATTTGTTAAATGGAAATTTTGCCGAAATAGTGCCCTACTTGGCAGCAACCAGTCTTTGCCCTGCACTATTGGCAACTCCCGTGATTATGTATGTGGTTCTACAGGGCGTAAACGATTTTTGTCACCCGATCGATCCTGTTGTATAGTATCTGTGTCAGAATTGAGGAACAGACAATTTATCCAACAGCCGAACAAGCCATAAGATGTCTAATAGTCTGCCAGATATTGTCAAACTGCTACCGGGACATTCAACTATTTCGTTTTGATGACCAAACGGGAGATATATTCATTCTCGCAGGTGATGAGCTTCAAATCATCGTACCCCCAAACGAAACCTGGAGGTTTTTGGATGAAACCGAACTTTGAAGAAATGAGCGTACCTCACTTAAGAGCGTATGTGTTGCAACATCGGGACGATATGGAGGCTATCCGTGCGCTATTTTATCACCCTAGTCTCAAATGGAAAACCATGCCCCCGCTATCTACTCCTGAAGGTTTGCCGATCGCAGAAAACATTCGCATAGCTGAGGAAGCGATTAAACAGAAAATCGAAATAGAGAAACAACTACAAAAAGAAAAAGAACTGGAGGAAAGGCTTCGCCACAAAATCGAGCCAGAAACTCAATGAAAGCTCCGGCAGAAATTAGAGAAAGAAATCATCATTTTTAATCCCTCCCAAAGCCAGCACCAGAATTTCACCTTCTTTTAGCATTGTTTTGGTTAGTTATCATCGTAATCAGAAGGAGATTCGCGTTTTTCTGGAACCGGCCAATCTTCATTTTGGCCACCGACGAGCAATCTTTCAATGGTAACAAATTCCTTGTTCAACTGTTTGAGGGCGTTGATCAGGATGTCGAGTGCGATCGCATCGCTGGTTCCCAAATCAATCCAGCAACGCCCCCAGGTTCCCTCATATTCAAAATCGGCCATATTGTGCATCAACGCCATCAGGCTACTTTCAGCTGCATCTTCGTCATAATCCATGTAGCTGAGTTCCAAACCAGTTTCCTGAACTTGGAGATTTTCAGCATTAAATCCCCCCAGTTTGCCCAAGAAAAACCAGGAATCGAAAACCTCTTCCACATACTGTTTCTCTGCTCGTGAAGGAACTGTACTGAACTCCAGCCAGATCCACAGATCGAACTGATTATACTCGCGGAACTGTACTTGCATAACGATTGTTTAATCTAAATTTGGCAATTGACTAACGATCGGGCCCCACTTACCATTTATCTGTCTGACCCGCTCTCGCATAGCGCTGCAATTGCGCTCTTTTCGATCGATCTTACTTTGATTTCGGCATTGTTCGCGCACAAGTTGTGCAACCAAGTCTTTCGGGAGTTGAGCAGATTTTGCCGCAGCATTTTGGAAATGCTCTTTAGCTTCCTGATTTTTATCCATCCCCACCAGGATTTGCGCTTTTAAATAGTGTAACTCTGGATTGTTAGGCGTATTTTTGAGAGCAATATCGACATATTGCAGCGCCTTGTCATACTGTTTGAGATCGCGATATCCGACGGCCATTCCCCGGTAAGCTAGATAGGCAGGAGCTGCTTTTTCCAAACGTTCGATCGCCTGCTGTGAGTCGGAAAAAGGCAAATTGACCGCAATGAGCAAATCCATCCAGCCTTTGAGTAAGTTGAATTCTGGATCGTTCGGTGCGATTTTCTCAGCAGCGTCCAGTTCCCCATACACCTGTTGCAACTTGCTCAAAGCTTGCGGCGCACCTTTGAGTGTGCCATTCTCTCCCAGAATAGCAGCAGCCTCTAAACCATGACTGACAGCCTTGTAGAGATTGCCGCGCAAAGGATCGGTTGCTTCCAGCTGTGCCGCAGTTTCGCGAGTTTTAACAGCGTAGGATTTTAAGGACGCCAACAAAGCCTTATTCTCCCGATCGCCCTGCCAGTCGGTGTAAACTAAGGATGCCCTCATAGCATAGACCAGAGGCTCAGAAGGCTCTTTGGATTCAGCTTCTGGTAGGTAACGTTCTGCTGCCTCCTTATAGTTTCCATTTTTAAACAAGGCGTTGAAAGCAGCTTCTGTGGCATCTCCAATTGGTTTGGGGTTGCTGGTGCGAAAGGGATCTCCAGCTAAAATTGGGTTTGCCCAGAGGCAAAAAGCGATCGCACCAGCACCGATGAGATGCCATCTGGCACGCCCGGCGGGGTGTTTGCGGTATGCTGAAGTCAAGGCAGAAACAATCAATTTGGTACTGGGAAACAAATCCATAATCGCTTCTTTGCTAAAACGTCCCTTCTGATGATGCCAAAGGTTATGGCAGTTAGCTACGACGCCAAGACAGATTATCCGTTCCAGGTTATCGCCAAGCTCGACAAGTCTGCCACAATGTGGAAAGTATGGTTCGTCTTTTTTACTGAATGCTTTATCTACGAAATTTAAGTTATCACCCCCCAGCCAGTCCAACGGCTATCTTGAAATCCATTAACCTGGAATTAGCACCGCAGGAAATGGGACTTGTGATCGGCCCCAGCGGTTCTGGCAAAAGCACCTTATTAGAAATATTAGCTGGGTTGAGTGAAAGCACATCTGGCAAGGTATTCTGGCGAGAACAAGAACTCATCGCCGAACAACTGCAACAGCTTGGTGGATTGGTATTTCAGTTTCCCGAACGACATTTCTGCGGCAGCACTATTTTGGAAGAACTGCGCTTAGGACATCCAGAGTTAGGTTCCCAGCGGGTCAAAGACGCTTTAACGGAAGTCGGACTCGATCGTTTATCGCTGAACACTTCACCCCACTCATTAAGCGGCGGTCAACAGCGACGCCTTGCCCTAGCAGTACAGTTAATTCGTCAACCCCATTTGCTATTGTTAGATGAACCCACCGCCGGACTTGATTGGTCGATGCGGCGTCAGTTGGTAAATCTATTAGCCAAACTTAAAAATCACTGGAGTCTGTTTGTAGTGACTCACGATGCTGGCGATTTGCTAAGTATAGCAGATAAATGCTGGATAATCGAGCGCGGCGAACTACAATCCGTTGACCCAGCTATACTCAAAGCAAAAGCAGAACAACCGCAGTCAGTTGCTTGAAAATGAATTCTGACTTAACCGAAAACTCAACACTCAACACTCAAAATGATTCTTTGCTGCCAGAGATGGTTTCGGTGTGGCAAGAAACGCTTTCTTGGCAGCCAAATGTCGAACAGCAACAGCTATTTCAGCGTCTTTACGAATTGATTTTGCTGGGAAATCAGCAGCTGAATTTGACTCGCATCACCGGGCCGATCGAATTTTGGGAAAAACATCTTTGGGATTCTCTGCGAGGAATTAGGGACTGCGAAACAGGGAAATTTAAGATGTCAGATTTAAAATTGCCAATTGAAGAAAACAAGGTTAAATCTGACATCACCAACCGCCAAGTTATCGATATTGGTACAGGTGCAGGATTTCCGGGGTTGCCAATTGCGATCGCCCAACCGAATTGGAATCTCACCCTCCTAGATTCCACCCGCAAAAAAATCGCTTTTCTGGAAACTGTCATAACCGAATTGGGAATTAAAAACGCTACTACTTTGACTGGTAGATCTGAAGAAGTAGGAAAACAACGACAACACCGAACATCCTACGACATAGCTTTAATTCGAGCAGTTGGTTCGGCATCAGTCTGTGCAGAATATGCACTACCATTGCTGAAAGTTGGTGGTTTGGCAATCCTTTATCGCGGGAACTGGACAGCCGAAGAAAACTCTTCCCTGCAAGCAACACTTGAACGGCTGGGTGGTAAAATTGAATCAACAGAGCAGTTTACAACTCCCTTGAGCAAAAGCGTGCGTCACTGTTTGTACTTGCGGAAAATTGAGTCGCCAAACAAAATAAAAAATGTAAAATTAAAAAGAAAATAACTTTTTCAATCAGATTATGGCAAACACAACCGTTAAGGCGACAACTTTATTGTTGGCTTTCTTACTAAGTAGCAGCATAGTTTACCCAGTCCTAGCAGAGACGGCTTATCAACGCTGGTTGCGAATGGCTGAAACTGCCAGAAAAAGAGGCGATTACGATACAGCTTTGACTAATTATCAACGAGCGGCAGATGCCAGTCCCAATGGCCCAAACGATAGCGATATCAATACAGCTATCAGTCGCGTTTTGGCACAAAGACTGCAAAGCTTACAACGCATTGCCCCTAATTATGCCAGATACGTCAGAGTAGCAGATGAGGCTTACTCTAACGGCGAATATGGCACAGCTATTGCTAATTACAGAAGGGCGCTAAACGAACGGCGTGGCGATCGCTATGCCACTGTGAGAATTCAGCAAGCCGAATGTATCAAAAAGAATCGACCTGCTACGGGTGCCCAGTTTAGAACATTTGGCTGTCCCAGCTTTTAAAGCTACTATTAGGTACGTTGTTGCGCTAAAGCGCTCTTATGACAACTGGGATAAGAGCGCTAAAGCGCAACAACATACCCAGAAGACTTTGAATGAGTTACTTTCAAGCACTGGCTTGCTGGAAGCGTTTGTTGATTTCATCCCAGTTGAGAACATTCCACCAGGCATCTAAATAATCAGCGCGGCGATTTTGATATTTGAGATAATAAGCGTGTTCCCAGACATCGTTGCCCATGATAGGATAGTTACCGTCGATTAGCGGACTATCTTGATTGGCTGTACTAATTACCTGGAGTTTGCCGTCTTTGCTGCGAACCAGCCACGCCCAGCCGCTACCGAAACGCTTGGCACCAGCATCGTTAAACTGTTGTTTGAAGGCAGCGAAACTGCCAAAATTAGTTTTGATGGCGTCTGCGATCGGGCCTGTTGGTTCCCCACCGCCATTCGGTTTCATGATTCTCCAGAACATACTGTGGTTGAGGTGACCGCCGCCATTGTTGCGAACCGTGGTGCGAATATCCTCCGGGACGGTATTGAGGTTTTGCAGTAACTCTTCGACAGTCTTACCTTTGAGTTGGGGATGTTTTGCGATCGCATCATTCAAGTTTTTCACATAAGCCGCATGGTGTTTATCGTGATGAAACTCCATCGTTCGAGCATCAATATGCGGCTCCAGCGCATTGTAAGCGTAAGGTAAAGGCGGCAACTCAAACCCACCTGTATTTTGTGCAACATTTGTCCTACTCCCTGGGGTAGATTTATCTGGCGTTGCCGATATATTGTCCCCAGATGCGCTACAAGCACCCATGCTGACTGCACTGACACTGGCTCCCAGTAAAAATATGAAATGGCGGCGTGTAAGAGTCATAAGCAACACCAGCTAATGAATCGATCGAGTTAGTTGTCAATTTTATCTTTATTATAAAAAAGATCAAACTCAACCTATGATATATATACATTATGTCGCCTTTGGTATCAGCCTTTTTGCCAAATTTCATTCAGCAAGATTTTGAAATCAAACCTCTGACGGACGAGCAGTTTTTCCAAACAGTCCGCCAGAAGTTAAATTGAATCGCTGCCAAGACTATACTCCGCACGGGCACAAACTGTTATTTTTGATTTCTAGGGGCGTTCGCGTAGCGTGCCGTAGGCATTAGCATTCCGGTAAATATCTTTGGGTTCAACCAACAAATTATTACCGGAATGCTTCGCCCCTAATGCTGAGTTAAAAAAGCTCGTTCTATGACCGTGCCAAGACTAATTCTATTTAACGTTAAAGTGTACAACCAACCCATACGTTGATACATAGTCTTCCAACTATTTTAAATCGACAGAGACATTTTTATCGGGGCATAGCAAGGTTGGTGCGACCAAATCGTCGGTACTGCATTATTTGCTCATCGCGACTCCTTAATTATTTTAATTTGCGTAACAGCTACTACGATACCGAGTATTGTAGGGTGCGTTCTCCAGCACCCTACAGGAACGCTTATGCACCCACCCGCATTGCACTGCTTTAGACGAAAATAAAGTTTGATGCTACAGGGTCTGAATCGAACCGTCCAATATTTACGGCATTACCAGTAGCAGCACCACTCGTATTGGGGTCGTAACCCAAAAACCGATTTCCACCGCTAGTGTAGATAAAGAAAACCGCAGCCCCCGAATTACCTTTCTGGGAAACCAATGTTGACTCTACATTAGTAACGTTGGTAAAGTTAATACTCGCATCGAAGACGATCAGGTTCTTACCATTAATGTCTGTGCCACTAGCCCCCGTGGTTGTAACGGCTACAGATGAGACACTAGAGATATTTCCGTAGTTTGCTTTTGTGAATTGGAGATTGTCTTCGCCAGGGGCATAGCCGGTAATTACATCTGTAGCAGTACTTGGCGGAACATCCACCCAAGAAATCGTATCAGCGCCACCACTAGGAGTTATGTTGTCTCTGTTGTTGTCGTTGCCCTGGATTTTGTCCGAATTAGTACCTCCGTTGAGGTTGTTAATCGTACCTTGTCCATCCCAGTCATTATCGTTGATCTTATTTTGAGCTGAATTCGGTGTTCCTATGTTAAACCCACCAGTTGCTGATGTGAGGGTAATTATCACCGTCTCATTCGATTCCTTAGTAGTAAAATCATCGATGATGTTTACAGGAAGATTCGCACTCTTTGCACCAGCGGGGATATTTATCGAACCAGTTGTCCCAGAGGTAGTAATACCCGTACCCGATACAGTGTAATCATTACCAGTCGGCTGCCCAACAGTAGCTCCCGACATATCGAAATTCACCATTATACCTCCCGTTGGTGCAGGAGCTTCGAGGTTGATGGTAAAAAAGCGTGGTACGAAGAGAAAATTTTCTGTGAAATCTGTACCGCTTTTAGTAATAGTAACTAACGGAGGATTCACCGTACCTTGAATTTGGAAATCAAAGGGATTTTCTACACCGTCACCCCCATCACCATCATTGTTGTCAAACTCTAACTTTCCACTTACATTACCAACACTCTGGCCATCCAGTTGGACATTAAAAGTAGCTGAACCTCCAGGTGCTATAGTGCTGGGAGGAGTCCCCACGAAACTGAAACCATTTGACAATTTCCAATTAGTCATGGAAAGATCCGCATTGCCAGTGTTGATGACAATGAACGGTTTCGATTTTGGTAAGTTTAATGGGGTAGAGCCAATGTCAATTGGAGTTGGGGTTCCATCCAGAATGTTAGGAGTTGAACTGCTAGTATCAAGAACTACGATTTCGGGAGCAGGTACAGTTTGCACTGTTCCTGCAATCGGGAAATAGAACGGATTTTCTACCTTACCATCAAGATCAGCATCATTGTTGGTAAACAAGATTGTGCCGGTATAATTCCCAGCGCTGTTGGCATCGAGTTTTACAGTAAAAGTTGTCGATTTATTAGGTTCTATCGTCGTACTGCCAAAAGAACTAACCACGCTGAAACCAGTGGGCAAACTCAACGTCCCCAGGGTGAGATTGTCAGTGCCACTATTATTGATCGTGAAGGTTTGATTAACGCTTGTGCCAACTGGGGTATTGCCAAAATTTATCGGCGTTTCAGTGCCATTAACGATTTTGTTATTTGGCTGAGCGAATACATCAATTTCTGGGTTTGGTGGTGGCAGAGGGAACACAGTACCAGCAATAGTGAAATCGAAGGGATTTTCTACCCCGTCACCGCCATCGGCGTCATTATTGCCTATTTCTAAAGAACCTTTGTACTCACCACCCTGATTTGCATCTAATCTGATCTCGAAAGTTTTGGATTGTCCTGGTGCTACGGAACCAGGGATATTTCCCACCAAACTAAAACCTTTTGGCAAATTCCATCCGCTTAAGGTAAGTGTATCGATGCCGGTATTGTTGATAGTGAAGGTTTTAGACTTTGATACTCCGAGATCCGTAGGGCCAAAGTCTATCGGCGTTGTGCTGCCATCTGTGATATTGGTAACTCCATCTTTAACTTCTATTTCTGGATTTCCTGTTGTTTGCGTACCAGTTACCGTTCCGGTAATAGCAAAATCGAAAGGATTTTCAATACCATCACCGCCATCGCCGTCATTATTGTTTATTTCGATAGTTCCATTGGTTGTTCCGGCACTAGCTGCATCAAATCTGAGCCTGAAAGTTGCGGAACCACCAGGGATTACTATTCCGGGAACAGCGTTGACAAAACTAAAACCATCTGACAATTTCCACTGCGTCAGATTAAGTGCTTCAGTGCCAGTATTTTTGACTGTGAAGGTTTTAGTAATTGGTGCATTAATTGCGGTAGTACCGAAGTTTATCGTGGTAGTACCATCGGTGACGTTGTTATTTTGCTCGTCCAGAACTTGAATTTCTGCATTTGATGCGGGTGTACCGCTTACCGTTGCGGCAATGGCAAAATCGAAGGGGTTTTCATCGCTATCGTTGTTGCCAACCGTTAGAGTTCCTTGGGTAGTTCCCGCAGTATTCGCATCAAATTTGACTTGAAAAGTAGTTGAACCGCCATTGCCTACAATTCCAGGTATGGTGCCGATAAAACTAAACCCATTTGGCACACTCCAGTTACTCAAATTAAGTGCAGCACCACCCAAATTTTTGACTGTAAAAGTTTTGGTAATGGGTACACCCAGAGACGTTGTACCGAAATTAATCGGGGTTGTAGTTCCATCATTAATGTCGGTATTTACATCCAAAACTTGAATTTCTGGACTTGTTGGCGGTACAGGAGTTACTGTTCCAGCAACGGCAAAGTCGAAGGGATTTTCATTGCTGTCGTTGTTGCCAATTGCTATATTTCCTTGATAATTACCACCAGCAGTAGCCTCCAATTTGAGGTCGAAAGTAGCTGAACTTCCTACGCCTATACTTCCAGGAAGATTTCCCACAACACTGAATCCAGTTGGCAATGTCCAACCACTCAAGTTAAGTGCAGTACTACCCAGGTTTTTGACAGTGAAGGTTTTGATAATGGGTACACCCAGAGTAGTGGTGCCAAAGTTTATCGGTGTTGTGGTGCCGTCAACTATATCTATACTGCTATCAAGGACTTGTATTTCGGCATCTGATGCTTTTGTGTTGATAGTACCGCTGATGTTGAAGTTGTAAGGATTTTCATCGGTATCGTTATTGGCAAAGGAAATAGTACCGTTATAACTGCCTATGTTAGTAGCGTCGAGTTTCACATCAAAACTTGTCGTACTGCCTACAGTTAGAGTTGTACTGCCGAACGGACTAACTAGGGTGAAACCTGTTGGCAAACTGTTAATTGCACCGAGAGTCAGGTTAGCGTTACCTAGATTCTTGACGGTGAAGCTTTTAGTTACAGGGGTGCCAACTGTAGTTGTACCAAAATTAGCGTTTCCTGTATCATCTGGAACTGTGGTGTCTCCATAGAGTACATCAATTTCTGGGGTATTTATCGTGGGGGTTGAATCGTCATTTTTAATTGTGTAAGTCGCTGTTTGCTGGGTTCCCAGTGTTGCGCCGCCGATGGGGTTAACTAATTTCAAGTTAATTGTTTCGTCGGATTCTACATTCAGATCTCCAACGATGGGAATGTTGACATTTCTGGAAATTTCGCCTTTTTCAAAGGTAATTGTAATCGGGGAAATGTTAATGTAGTCGCTGCCGTCGGTAGCGGTGCCTGGGGGATTATCTATTTGCATTTGAACGCTGACTACGCCATCGCTTCCGCCTGTACGTTGGATGGTGGCAACGATTTTGTTGGGTGTGCTGCCGCTACCTTCGTTGTCGCTGTAACTAGCGGCGGTAAATGATAGATTTCCCGGTTGGCCATTGCTGGGTGATTGGGAAAAGTCGTTATCTACTATGGTGAGGATGGCGCTATTTTGTGACCCAATTGTTGCGCCTCCCGTGGGGTCGCTTAAGGTTAAGCTAACGCTTTCGTTACCCTCAATAATTGTATCGTCGAGGATGGGAATGGTGATAACTTTGGGGGCTGTATCTCCATCTGTCCAGCTAACTAGGATGGGGTTATTGCTGAAGTCTGTGGGTGATGCTAAAGGTGGGGCGCTGCCGATCGCACTACCACCGTTCGCTAGCACTCTTACACTCACCGCACCGCTACTACCGCCACTGCGTGTTACTGTGATTAATGAGAAGGGTGTGCCATCTTCACTAACACCGTAGAGAGGGTTACTCAACTGAAGGGTGCCTGCGTTAGATAGCGACGTACTGTTACTATCGACAATTGTGACATTAGCTACTTTAGGCGATGCGACGGTGGCACCGTTGCTGGGAAAGCCCAAGGCGATGTTAAATGTTTCGTCGCCTTCTGTAATAGAATCGCTGACAATGGGGATAATTAAGGTTTTTGCTGTTTCTCCAGCCGCAAAATTCACCTGGATGGGGGTGGCGTTGTAGTCAGAAGCTGCTTTGGTAGTGCCGTCGGTTAAAAAAGCGATCGCACTTACTGCTTCTTCAAGACTGCCTGTGCGAGTTACCGTTACTAATGTTTCCGGTCTGCCGTCTTCTCTCACCCGGTATGTCGGCTGACTAAATTGTAAGTAGCTGTCTATTCGGATCGTAGAGTAGGTGAAGTTAGCCTTGGTAATGGTGTTGGTATTTACCCCTTTCAAATTCACCAAAAACTCGCCGGTGCCTTTGTCCTGAATTAGGGTATTGCCTGCATTTTCACCGCTTCCTTGAAAGATGTTTAGGTCGTCAAAAGTTAGTCCACCACTTAAGCCAATTAAATCTAAACCATCGCCAAAGTCTGCGATGTAGTCGGCATTACTAATGTTGAGGCCACCTGTAGTGCGAAAACCAGGTACGTCATCGCGTCTCCCAATAACAAATACATCGTCGCCGCTACCGCCGCTGAGGCTATCTGCGCCTAAATCTCCCCAGAGAACGTCGTTGTCTTTGTCGCCATAGAGTAGGTCGTTGTCTTGACCTCCCCAAATGGTATCTTTACCTTGTCCGCCGCGAATTGTGTCTTGACCTTTATTGCCGTAGAGTAAATCTGAGTTTTCGTTGCCGTTAATGATGTCATCGCCGCCTAAACCCCAGATGGTATCATTACCCTGTCCGCCAAAGAGGACGTCGTTGCCATCAAGGCTAGAGTTTATGTCTATATTTCGATCGCCATACAGGAGGTCATCACCTTCGCCACCTATGGCGGTATCATCACCTAAATCGCCATAAACGGTGTCGTTACCTTTGTCGCCAAATAACAAGTCGTTGTTCTTACCGCCGTGTACAAGGTCGTCGTTTTGACCGCCGCGTACAAGGTCGTTACCTTCGTTGCCATTAATGATGTCTTCGCCTTCATTACCGTTGATGAGGTCTTCGCCACCCTCACCAAAGATGCTGTCATTACCCTGTCCGCCAAAGAGGACGTCGTCGCCATCTATGCTAAAGTCTGGGCCTATATTTCGATCGCCATACAGGAGGTCATCACCTTCGCCACCTATGGCGGTATCATCACCTAAATCGCCATAAACGGTGTCGTTACCTTTGTCGCCAAATAACAAGTCGTTGTTCTTACCGCCGTGTACAAGGTCGTCGTTTTGACCGCCGCGTACAAGGTCGTTACCTTCGTTGCCATTAATGATGTCTTCGCCTTCATTACCGTTGATGAGGTCTTCGCCACCCTCACCAAAGATGCTGTCATTACCCTGTCCGCCAAACAGGTCGTCGTCGCCATCTATGCTAAAATCTGTGCCTATATTTCGATCGCCAAATAGTAGGTCATCTCCCACGCCGCCATAGCCAGTGTCATCACCTAAATCGCCATAAACGCTGTCATCGCCTTTGTCGCCATAGAGAAGGTCGTCATCTTTTCCTCCTCGGACAAGATCGTCGTCTTGACCTCCACGAACTAGGTCTTTGCCTTGGTTTCCATTGAGGATGTCTGCGTTCTCGTTGCCGTTAACAATGTCATCCCCTTCCATCGCAAAAATGATGTCATTGCCAGCCAATCCGAAAATGCTCTCAGCCTGGGATGAGCCATTTATAACCTTATTGCCAAAACTTGTGTTAAAATTACCCAATTTTTTCGAGCCTCACAGGTAGACACACTAAAAGAAAAGATTTTTTTTACCAGGCGATTCCGATGGAAATTTCCATGCTAATTATTGGTATGAATCGCATTTGTATTTTAATGTAGATATTGTCTAGCCCCTGATATATGTTATTTTACCATTTAATATCCTATCGTTACCAGAGCTTATTTGAAAATTTATAAAAAGTTCATATTTTTCACATATTTTAGGCCAAAATGATAGAGTGTATTCTGTGCTTAATTAGAAACCGCTTTAAAAATAACCATATGCAATTGGTTTTTTAGGAGTAAGGCGGCTGTGGGGAACTAAGAAAATATTTACCCTGCATTGGGTTTGCAGTTTTGACGCAAACAGAAGCGATATGAGCAGACGATCGCCTGCTACCATACCAAGTATTTCCTCAAAGTAGCAGGTTTATTGTCGTTTTGTAAGTAAAACTACTGACTATTATTATTCGTAGTTTAGCTTACCACACTTAAGTAGTTGAACTATCATTTTAAGATATTTTACGCCTAATGGCTGATTATTCGGCATTTTTGTTGAAATTTGCCACAAATGTGTTATAATAAAATATTTTAAAAGCAATCGCGTAAGTAGCACGCTGTATAGATTGCCTCTTGTCAGCGATGTCCGTAGGTAAAGCTTTCTGGAAGTTGTAGGTTATACGCTATCAGGCTTTACGCACCCATACTCTGTAATGCGATCGCCTGCTACCAAAATCCTGTAAATGCACCCAGCCAGAAAATTACTGTCCGGGATTACACTCAAAACAGCCAATTTCTTCAAGCCACAAGCGGAAAGAACACCAACTGTACTGCTACCTGTAACTTACCCACCCAAGAGGCTGACCATATCACTAAAAAAATTTTAGGTTTACTCGGTAGTCATTAGACATCTCCTTTCATAGAATGTAGAGACGTTGCATGCAACGTCTCTACAAGGGTTACAGGTAACGCACCTTTAATTTCTGGAGATGTCTATTGGTAATTGGGGTCAGTTTGGCCATTTGTAAGCAATACTTAACGCGAGTTTTTAACTAATGACTAATAGACATCTCCAAAAAATAAATTATGGCTCACTGTTCGGGGCAGGGCGAAGCATTTGGGATATCCAGATCTCTAATTTTTCCGTCAAATTCTCCCCCAAATGCTTCGCCCCTACAAAATACTACAAATCAATACAATGTTTTCTGGAGATGTCTAATGACTGATGACTAATGACGACCTGATTAGGTAATCTCGCGGACGCTGGGCTGACCATCTTTGACTTCGCCTACCAGCACCAAATTCGTGACGCCTACGAATAAGCCATTTTCCAAAACACCGGGAATGTTATTGAGTGTTTTTTCCAGTTCGGCTGGGTTGTCAATAGTGTCAAATTTGACATCAATTACCATGTTGCCTTGGTCGGTAATTACCGGGCCAGCTTTTTTGACGCCCATACGCAATTCTGGCTTACCGCCGAGTTTTTGAATGGCACGCATGACGGGTGCGTATGCCATCGGTATCACTTCCACTGGTAGCTTGAAGGTAGATCCGAGTTTGTCTACCAGTTTGGAACTGTCCACCACTACAATAAACAGGTCGGCTAGACTATCGACGATTTTTTCGCGGGTGTGGGCGGCACCGCCACCTTTGATTAAATTAAGTTGGGGGTCAACTTCATCAGCGCCATCGATCGCAATATCAATATGATCGATCGCATCCAGTGTCGTTAGTGGAATCCCGTACTGTTTAGCCAGCACTTCCGCCTGAAACGATGTGGGGACGCCTATGATATCTTTTAATTCCCCAGATTTAAGGCGATCGCCCAAAAACTGGATCGCGTAAGCTGTAGTAGATCCCGTTCCAAGTCCCACTATAGAACCTGACTGTACGCGGTCTGCGGCGGCTTTGCCAACTTGTTGTTTCATCAACGTAGTGGCGTCTATTTCTGCACTCATTACGAAAACTCCTTTTTGGTCAGTGGTCAATGGTCAGTGGTCAGTGGTCAGTGGTCAGTGGTCATTCTCTCCCCATCTCCCGACTTGACCTCACAAATTGTCAATCACAGATTAGAATTAACTCCAGCGTTAACTTTACCGCGTTGAGGGCAGCGTCAAGGATGCAATCGGAACTTCATTCACCCCAAACAGCTAAAAACTTCTGCGAAACTGGCAACCAGCTCAAAAGCCAGGGAAAATTAAATGAGGCTATAGAAAGCTACCAAAAGGCACTGGAAATTCAACCAGACTACGCCCAGGTACATCACGAGATCGGTGAAGTTTATTTGCTGCAAAAGAGATTCCCTGAAGCGACAGCATCCGCCAAACTCGCCCTGAAGCTGCAACCGGACTTTGCTCCAGCATACAAGACTCTGGGCAACGGCCTGCAAGCAGAGGGCAAGATAGAAGAGGCTTTGCGGGCTTACTCCAAGGCGCTGGAAATCAACCCGGAGTTTGCAGAAGCCCTTGTCAACAAAGGTACGATGCTTTCTAAGCTGGGTCAGCCTACTGAAGCGATCGCGTACTATGAAAAAGCGATCGCCATCAAACCAGAGATGGCAGCTGCCCACTGGAATATGGGAAATGTTTTAATGCAGCAAGAACGGTCAGATGAGGCAGTTCCTTACTGGCAAAAGGCTTTAGAACTCAAACCAGAACTCCTTAGCGCCGAAAGCCTCAACGACCTGGGAACGGCTGTGGGGAAAAAGGGCAAGTGGTCAGAGGCGATCGCATATTACAAACGAGCGATTCAACTAAAACAGGATTACCCCTTAGCACACTTTAACTTGGGTACAGCGCTCAAGCAAGAAGGCCAGATCGAAGAAGCGATCGGCCATTTCCAAAAAACTATCGATTTCAAACCAGATTACGCAGAAGCCTACAACCAGTTAGGCAATGCTTTGGTAGAACAAGAGCGGTTTTTTGAAGCGATCGTTCAGTATCAGAAAGTGCTTAAACTTAGACCAGACTCTGGGCGGGCTTATTATAACATAGGCGCGGCTCTGGCGCAACAGGATAAGTTTGAGGAAGCGATCGCCCAGTTCCAAAAAGCGATCGAACTGCAACCCGACTTAGCCGAAGCTTACTATAACATCGGCATGGCAGTGCAGCGGCAAAGTCATCAACAAGGCGAACTTAATGCCGAGAAGTTCAAATATGCAATAAACACCCTTCAGAAAGCCATTGAAATCAAACCCGATGGATTGCTAGGCCATTTGTGTATGTCGCATTTAATCAGCGCTCCTGCTAAGAATTCTAACTTTGAGCTTTTAAGAGAAGCAGCTGATAATTATATTGATAATTGTGGGGAAACAGGCAAGTTAATTGCTGCCGTAACTTTTATCAACACTTATGTCAAATCCGGCCTGAATCAAATTGCCAGAGATAAATTTTTGGAAATAGAACCACTAATTTATCAGCGTCTGAAAGAATTGAAAACCGAAGAAATAGCAATTGTCTACACCCAGGTATTATTTAATATCAACTACTTGCGGGATGATATAGAGGCTAATTTGAGACTGGCTAAACTTATTGGCGAACAATATGTCGAAAAAGTTATCAATGCCAAGCCAAGTCAAATTTCCCATATTCAGCCCAAAGAGCGGAGTTCAGAATCCTTAAGAATAGGCTTTTTATCCAGTTACTTTGTCAGACATTCTGTAGGCTGGTGCAGTTATGACATCATCCGAGAAATGTTCAACCTAACTCAGAACGTCTATTTGTATGTCACAGGCGATCGCAAACCCGATGATAGAACTAAGTTGTTTGAACAAGCCTGTACCAAACTATATAGACCCCTAAAATCTCCAAACGGTGCAGCCGATACTAACGATATTATCGAGCAAATATTACAAGATAAAGTGGATATATTAATCGACTTAGATTCTCTCACAGTGCCAATTCAAGTCGATATTCTCCATAAAAAACCAGCGCCAATATGTATGACGTGGTTAGGATTTGAAGCACCATTTACAGATGCGACTAATTACTTCCTATGTGACCGGCACACGCATCCTGCAGGCGTAGAACAATACTACCGCGAACAGTTAATCCGTATGCCAGATTGTTATGTGGCAATTTCTGGATTTGAATGCAACGCCGTGAATCGAGAAGCTGCCAGAAAAGCCTTGCGGATAGCTGAAGATCAGGTAGTCTACCTGTGTGTTGCACCAGCATATAAATTGAACCCAGATTTAATCAAAGCTCAGATCGAAATCCTCAAGCGCGTCCCAGATAGCGTGTTGATATATAAAGGTCATACTGGCGATCCTGAAGTAATTAAATCCGCTTATAAGAAAGGATGCGAAGAAATTGGCGTTGGGTTTCACCGCCTCAAATTTGTGTCGATAAGCAAGACGGAAGAAGAACATAGAATGATTTACAAAATCGCGGACGTTTTGCTCGATTCTTATCCTTATAATGGTGGAACGCATAACCTAGAAGCGTTGTGGTTTAATCTGCCGGTGGTAACTAGATATGGCGATCCATATCTTTCTAGGATGGGGTATTCTTTCCTGCAAACACTCTCTATTTCAGCAGGTGCGGCTAAGAGTTGGTCAGAGTATACAGATTGGGGAATTCAATTGGGTAATAACCCCGATTTAAGGCTGTCAATTCGAGAGCAACTGGTGCAATCTAAACAGATAGAAACTTTATCACTGTTGTGGAACCCGAAAAAGGTTGCACAAGATATGTACGCGGTTTTTGAAGAACTTTTAGCCAAGCATATCGCTACTGCTAATTCAATGACTAATGACAACTGACCACTGACAACTGACCAATGACAACTGACCAATGACAACTGACCAATGACCAATGACCAATGACTAAAGAACAGCAGCATCCACAATATTGGGCCGATCGCAAAATCGTTGATAACCTCTTGTCAGGACAGCCAAATGACTACAAACAAGCCGAATTAGCGCGACTAAAAATTCGCTACCGTGGCTTTCCAGGCGCTCCAGATATCCAGAAAGACTTAGAAAAAGTTCTCCAAAACTGGGGTATGAGCGAAGAACAGCTTTATGAGATTACCCGCCAAATTCATGAAAAAGGCCAAGTTTATAAAACTCGAAATAGCGACACCGAAGATTGGGCATAATCCCACCCTGGTCGAATAGTTAAATCTTAGGTATGTTGTTGCGCTTCAGCGCTATCTTAAAGAGCGCTGAAGCGCAACAACATACCTAAGAAGAGCCTTTAACAACAGCATAACCAGGTTGAATCTGGTCACGAGAAAATTTATAGTACTTTAAAAACGTTTTATTTTCAGACAAGCTAGCGTCAATCGCGGAATTTATTTCGCTTATTTTCAGCAATCGGGGATGGGATCGGTATAGGTGAATGGTTAGCAGAAGCGGAATTTATATGACCAGTTATTTCAGGAATTTGCATATTCGTTGCTTCCGCCATAGGAGTCAAGAACTGCGCTACTTCAACTTGCTGCTGTAGTTGCTCTGTCGAAGATACCAAACCACTCAACCCATTAACTAGATTGCGTAGATTATTGCGGAAAGCTGGATCGCCTGTCAACTCATCTAGGTCAGATGTGATTTTTTGTGCATTCTGAAACGTTACGCGAGCCGAATCTAAAGTTTGTTGCAGGACTAGCAAATTTGTCGGACTATTGAGAGTATTGGAAACGTCGCGTAAGTTGGCTGAAGCTTGTGCAGCATTGGCAGATAGAGTTTCTAAGTTACGGATCAATTCTCCTTGGGTGACGCGATCGATCGCAGGCGCTAAATTGGCAACTGTAACGCGAAGTTGATCGCTCGTTTGGCTGAGATTATTTAGCGTGTTAACGAGAGTAGCTTGATTCGCTGTAATTAGATTATTGAGGTTGGTTACTAAACCGCTGGCTTGAGTAGCTGTTAAACGCAATTCATCGGCTGTTGTACCGAATTTATTGGCAGTCCTAGTAGCGGTTGAATCAAGTCGATCGACAGTTACAGAAACTCGATCGGCAACGCGACCAAATTTGTCGGCTGTCACGCCGAATCGATTAGCAGTTTGATTAACAGTACCATTAATTTGATTGGCAGTTATCGCAAATTTATCAGCAGTTTGATTAAGTTTAACAGCGGTTCCTCCGAATTGGGCGATAGTTTGATTGAGTCTGTCGGCGGTTCCTCCGAATTTGTCAATAGTTTGATTGACTTTACCAGCAGTTCCTCCGAATCCGACAATAGTTTGATTAAGTCTGTCGGCTGTTCCTCCGAATTTGTTGGCAGTCTGATTAACGGCATTTGCAGCAGCGGATACGTTTCTTAAATCTTGCTTTACCGATCCGAGCAAAGCGGAGAGTTCCCGTGTTACTTGGGTGATTCCCTGCGCCGCAACTGATGTGTTTTCAACGGCTGAGTTGATGTTATCAAAAAACTTGGTATCGCTGTACACTTTAGCAAAGCGAACGGCGACGCGAATAAATTCGTCGAGGCTGATGCCAACTTGACCCTGCAAACGTGCGTTGTTACAAATAATCAGGTTGCTATCTTTGCAGTTGGGGTCTAATGGGTTAGCGCCTTGGAGATTTATTGGTACGGAGTTTGTCGGTATGATGTCGATCGTGTTTTCGCTAATTAAACCTGATTGATTGGCTTCAACTGTAACATCGCGAGGGATTGCCAAATCTGGTTGAGTAATTTCAATCTCAACTTCGACTCCATTAGCACCTGCTTTGATGTTTGTAACTTTGCCAACGGCGACGCCACGATACCGCACTGGTGTCCCTATTTGCATACCCGCTGCATTCGCGAATTCAACTATAGCTTTGTAGGTCCGATCGCCAAAATATGTCCCTCGCAACCACAAAAACAATGCACCAAATAAGCCAATTCCCAGCAAGAACAACAGACCAACAGATCCTTCTCGAACTGTTCGCGATCGCATTTCCTCCTCCTCAGCCGATTTTAGATTTTAGATTTTAGATTTTAGATTTGAAGGCTTGTGAGAACCAAATACTGTCGCAGTTGGCGAATATTCTTTAATCCAAAATCCAAAATCCAAAATCCAAAATTGACTTGTCCAGAGCTATCTTAACCGACAACTTGGATCGGTCCTTCTACACTACCGCTAAAAAATTGCCGTATTAAAGGGTTTTCGGTCGTATCGATCTCCCGGACGCTACCCTCCCACTGCACTTTACCTCGGTAGAGGCACACAATTCTAGAGGCAGTGCGGCGGATGGTGCTATCTTGGTGAGTTACGATCGCATAAGTGCCACAACCGCCGTCCTGACACTGCAACTGGCGGATCAAATCCTCAATCACCGTTGAAGCAATTGGGTCTAGTCCGGCTGTAGGCTCATCGTACAGCAAAACTTCTGGGGTATCTTCAGAATTTTCTGGATTTGACATAATCGCACGCGCAAAACTCACCCGCTTACGCATCCCGCCAGACAACTGAGACGGATAGCGATCGCCAATTTTTGGTAACCCTACCATCTCCAGTTTTTGGTTGACAAGTTCCCTTATTACGTGGCGCGGCAGTTTAGAATGTTGAAAAAGCACAAAGCCGACGTTTTCCTCCACCGTCAGCGAGTCGAACAAAGCCGCCTGCTGGAAAACCATCCCGATCCCGATCGGATCTACTCCATCCTCGACTAACCCCAGCCGCTTTTGTCCCTGAATATAAATTTCGCCTGCATCGGGAGCCAACAATCCAGAAATTATCCGCAGAATCGTCGATTTTCCCGTACCGGATGGGCCTATAATACCCAGTGCTTCGCCTTGGTAAATCGTCAGGTCAACTTCATCTAGTACTACGGTGTCACCAAAGGACTTGCTAATTCCCTTCAGTTCGATTAATGGCTCAGCCATAAAAGTGCTTCGGCTTTAGTTCTGAGTGCTGAGTCATAAAAGTGCTGAGTTCTGAGTTAAAAGAATTACAATCATTTTATCTAATCCGCCGGGAAGACCCTCGCCATATCTGATTGGCGGGGGATGAAAGGCGGGTTAAAATTGGGTACTCGATGTACCCAATTTTAACAAATCATGCTACTGTATTTATAGTCTGCGTTTTCTATAAAATGCTAGTTTACTCAGCAAAGCTAAAAGGAACAGAAGCCCAGTACCGCATCCTTGATGAGATGTTGCGGACTGGGCTTTTTGTACGGAATAAAGTTTTACGATACTGGATGGATAATCCCGGCGTAAACGGCATGGACTTGAACAAATACTGCAAAGTTCTGGCTGACAATCCCGAATTCCCTTGGGTTAAAAAACTTAACTCAATGGCACGTCAAGCAATGGCGGAACGTGCTTGGATAGGGATCTCAAAATTCTTTGATAACTGCAAGAAAAAGATATCTGGTCAGAAAGGGTATCCCAAATTTAAACAGTTGCAGACCAGAGCATCAATTGAATACAAAACTTGTGGCTGGAAGTTGTCGGATGATAAAAGATACATCACTTTTACCGACAAATTCGGTGCAGGTACTTTTAAACTCTGGGGAACCAGAGATTTGCATTTCTACCAAATCAGTCAGATTAAACGAGTCAGAATAGTTCGTCGTTCTGATGGATATTATGTGCAGTTTTGCATTAATTACGAAAGGAAAGAAACTCATGAATTGACAGGCCGAATGCTAGGGCTAGATGTTGGGTTAAATTATTTCTATACGGATTCAGAGGGGAATCAAATAGAAAACCCTCGCTTTTTAAGGAAAGGTGAAAAGTCTCTCAAAAGAGCGCAGCGGCAACTTTCCAGGAAAAATATTGGATCAAAAAATAGAAGTAAAGCCAAGAATCGGTTGGGGAGGAAACACCTAAAAGTTGAAAGGCAGCGTAAAGACTTTGTTATAAAATTAGCAAGGTGCGTAATCCAGTCTAGTGACTTGGTAGCCATTGAAGACTTACAGGTGCGAAATATGGTGAAGAATCATCGTTTAGCTAAATCAATTAGTGATGCTTCTTGGTCGATGTTTAGACAATGGCTTGAATATTTCGGTCAAGTATTTGGAGTGCCAGTTGTAGCTGTCCCTCCGAACTATACATCGCAGGATTGTTCTAATTGCGGTGTAGTAGTTAAGAAAACCTTAAGCACCAGAACCCATCAATGCCCCAATTGTGGGCATATTCAAGATCGAGATTGGAACGCCGCCATTAATATTCTAAATATTGCGCTATCCATCTTAAGTAAAATGTTGAAAAATACCGTCGGGCAGACGGAAATTAACGCCTTTGGAGAGAACGACCTCTGTTTAGTTGGGGAAACTCAATTAAGTAAGCCGACTCGTAGAAAGAGGAAGCCCAAAGAGCAATCTTTGGAATCCCCCGCTATATTCGGTACTCCGACTCTTCGGTGGGAGGATGTCAAATGTCAAGTATCGATCGATTAATAGCAGAAATCCAGCAAGAAGCGGAAAGTGCTGCCTTTCCCATCGATGAACCAGTCTATCTTGCTGCGGGTCTAAAGCCGACTGTGCCAATTCTCTATGCAGGCAATCTAGAAAGCCAGCTGTGCTTTTTTGCGCGGGATTTGGGCAAAGATGAAGTATCTGCGGGTCAACCGCTCTACGGCGCTGCTGGCAAGCTGGTACGTCGGGGTCTGTACCGGGCCATCTATGGCAAAGAGCCGAGTAACAGTGAAGATTTGCAAACCGTTCTCGATCGCGTTCTCCTCACCAACACGGTTCCTTACAAACCACCCGGTAACAAAGCTTACTCGGAGCCTGTGAAGAAACGGTTTCGTCCCTTTCTGGAGCGTTTGCTGGTAATGAATTGGCAAGGCGATCGCATTATCACGCTAGGTAATGAAGCTTTCAAATGGTTTTACCCTTATGCTGGCAAAGGAGTTGCGGCGGAGTTTTTTGAAGGCAGCGGACGCTATACCACCAGCCTTCCAATCACCCTACAAGCCAAAGACGATCTAGGCAATCTGCATCAACGTCTGGTGACGCTTATGCCACTTCCTCACCCTTCCCCGCTCAACCAACAATACTACGCCCAATTTCCCCAGTTGCTTCAGCAGCGCCTTTCTGAAATATTTCCCGTCCCAGCAGAAGAGTAGTTTGGCGGTAGGCGGGGAGGCAGGAACATCCGCTTAGTGCATAAGTCTTAGATATAGTACTAGACTAGGATTAAATCATCAGGCGATGCTAGTTCTGTCATCGACCAAAAGCAAAATAATCTCGCCTTTTGTTTGTTTGACAAATTAGCCGATTTAATCATTGTTCCACAAGCAGATATCTTTATGGTTTGGAAAAAAAACCTCCTACTGGCAACTCTTTCCTTCACCCTATCTCTGGGATTCCTTCTTATCCCTCGCTTCCAAGCGTTGGTACAGGCACAGCAAAAGCAGCTACAGCTAGCCCAAAGGATACCTGGTAGTTGGGAAGTTGCACAGGCATTTCAGCCTCCAAACCGAGGGGCACCTAGTAGCACCGCCGGTGGGGCATCGCGTGGTAGCCAATGTGCAAATGACCAGGACACCAAACTCTCTTTAACTGCATTGATGCCAGCAAATAAGTTCGGATTAACGGTGAGAAGCAATCCGAAATTCTTCTTTTATATTCCTGCAACTTCCGCACGTACAGTAGAATTTGTTCTCAAGGACGACCAGGATCTAGATATTTACCGACAAACCTTTGCCATTACCGGCAAAGCCGGTATTGTCAGCTTCAGTCCCTTTGCAGAATTGAATATACCGCCTTTAGAAAAAGATAAAAATTATAAGTGGCAATTGGCACTCAGATGCAATATCGCCGATCCAATTAACGATCCTTTTGTGGAAGGATGGGTGCAACGAATTGAACCGAGTTCAACTCTAGCCGAACAGCTAAAGCAGACTCAACAAGAGCGCGATCGCCTAGCCCTGTATGCAAAAAATGGGATATGGTACGAAGCAGTGACAACTATACTCGAACTGCCACTCAGCGATCCTAATTATCCCGCCCTTGCAGCTTCATGGCAAGAACTGTTAAAGTCAGTCGGACTGGAGAAAGTAGCCAAAGAACCTCTGATTAATTGCTGTAGTGCAGCAACCACAAGTGCATCGCCTTAGCTCGACTCGATCCATTTGGCTGCTATAGCAAAGTGCTGAGTGCTGAGTACTCAGCACAGTCCCCGCCTTGCTTTGAGCGTTTAATACTGTCCTAACCGATGTGACTTTCTAGAGAGCGGGTGATGGGACTCGAACCCACGACACTCTGCTTGGGAAGCAGATGCTCTACCACTGAACTACACCCGCATTTGGATTTAAGTGTAGCACATTTTGATACAACCGTGGATAATCCTAGCTATACGCGAATGCCGATCGGCTGGTAGCAGTTTATGCGTTAGCATAGAGTGCGATCGCTAACAAGTGGTTTTTTTCGCTAATTTGAATAAGAATAGTAAAAATAATAAACATTAATATCTCGCAATTTTCTCAGACAGCACCCAGCACAAACGAGTAACCATTATGTTTAATGCCACAGAAATTCTGATTGACACATTCGTAGAAAAGCTTCGAGACGGTTACCGCCGCACCTATGGAGGATTCAAGCCCGACTACGGAGACATTATTGGCTGGGCTGGAAGCATGGCACTGGAAAATATCGCCAACAGCGACGCCCTCTATCACGACGTTGAACACACGATCCTTGTGACTTTAGTCGGACAGGAGATCTTACGCGGAAGACATATCCGCGAGGGTGGGGTTTCCTGTGAAGACTGGTTACACTGCATTATCTCGCTGGTATGTCATGACATTGGATACGTCAAAGGAGTTTGCCGTCAAGATAGAGAAGCCGAAGGATTGTATGCGACTGGAAAAGACGGCGGGATGATTTCTCTGCGTTTTGGGGCTTCCGATGCCAGCCTTACCCCTTATCACGTAGACCGGGCAAAACTCTTTATAGACGAACGCTTTGGCGGTCACAAGCTAATTGATGCTCACACAATTAAGCGTAATATTGAACTGACTCGCTTCCCAGTTCCCGCCGCAGAAGATCGTCAGAATACGGTAAACTATGCGGAGTTGGTTCGGGCCGCCGATTTAATTGGCCAACTAAGCGATCCGCGCTACCTCAAGAAAATTACTTCTTTGTTCTACGAGTTTGAAGAGACTGGGGTGAATAAAGCCTTGGGATACCGTCATCCTGGAGATCTACGCAGGAACTATTCTAAGTTTTACTGGCATGGAGTTCATCCGTATATTAAAGATGCACTTCGTTACCTACAGTTGACGCAGCAAGGCAAGCAAATCATTGCTAACTTGTACTCGAATGTGTTTGTGGTAGAACACGAAAAGGCTGAGGAAGAACAAAGGCGACTGGTTGAACAGGTATAATATTAATTTATGAACTGGTGGCAGAAATTAAAAAAGAATCCTCTAGCTCGTTTGGGAGCTTTGTTACTGTTAGTTTTCTATTTGGCAGTAATTGCGGCTGATTTTGTCGCGCCTTACGATCCTTATGCGTCTCAGCCTAATGGTTCGTTATTGCCCCCGACCCAGATTTATTTGAAAACGCCAGAGGGACAGTTTATCGGCCCTCATGTCTATCCTACTACTCAAGGGCCGGTAGATCTGACGACAGGCGATCGCAAATTAATTGTAGATTGGCAAAAACCCTCACCTCTAAGCCTATTTGTTCAGGGGCCAACTTACTATTTGTTTCGGCTGAGCCTGCCAATACCACCCAAATTTGAAGAAGTAGAAATTTTTGGAGGTATTCCCTGCAATTGGCACCTATTCGGCGCAACCGGGTCAGCCAAGTTTAACCTTTTGGGTACTGACGAACAGGGACGCGACCAGTTTACTCGTCTAGTACATGGAGGACGGATTAGCCTCAGCATTGGTTGGGTCGGAGTTGCCATTTCCTTTCCCTTGGGCATACTCTTCGGTGGGATTTCCGGCTATTTCGGTGGCTGGATTGACAGCATTTTGATGCGTGCTGTGGAAGTGCTGATGAGCATTCCCAGCATCTATCTTCTGGTCGCCCTCGCAGCCGTGTTACCGCCGGGACTAAGCAGCGCCAATCGGTTTCTCCTCATTGTGTTCATCACCGCGTTCATTGGCTGGGCAGGGTTGGCGCGAGTGATCCGGGGACAAGTGTTATCCATTAAAGAACGGGAATTTGTACAAGCGTCACGCGCTATGGGCGGCAACCCTATTTACATCATCATCCGCCACGTCTTGCCCCAGACAGTTACTTACGTAATTATCTCCGCCACCTTAGCAGTTCCTGGTTTTATCGGCGCTGAATCCGTTCTCAGCTTAATCGGACTCGGAATCCAACAGCCTGACCCTTCTTGGGGAAATATGCTATCTCTGGCGACCAACGCTTCTATTTTGGTGCTACAACCTTGGCTAATTTGGCCGCCTGCGCTGCTGATTGTCCTCACAGTCTTGGCTTTTAACCTACTGGGGGATGGTTTGCGGGATGCTCTCGATCCTCGCAGTCAGCAGCGTTAGTAATTAGTTATTAGTCATTAGTCACTGGTTAACAACAAAAAACTAATGACCAATGACCAATGACTATTTAGTGAAACATACTGCTAACAGAACTATCTTCGTGAATTCGCCAGATAGTCTCGCCCAATACATTCGCCACTGAAAGCACCTTCAGTTGGTCAAAGTGATTTGCTTCGGAAACCGGAATCGTATTCGTCACAATCACTTCTTCAAACAAACCGCTCGATAGCCGTTCAGTTGCTGGGGGTGAAAACACTGCATGAGTCGCACAGGCATAAACCTGACGGGCTCCTTCCTCCCGAAGCAAGCGGGCTCCTTCTGTAATGGTGCCACCCGTGTCGATCATGTCATCGACTAATACCGCTGTTTTACCAGCGACATCGCCAATTACATTCAAAACTTCGGCCACGTTATGAGCCTGACGGCGTTTATCGATAATTGCTAGCGGGGCGTCGTTAAGCTTTTTGGCAAAAGCCCTGGCTCTAGCCACACCGCCCACATCCGGCGAGACAACAACGATATCGGTTAGTTGTTTGCTCGCTAGGTAATCGAGGATTACCGGCGAACTGTAGACGTGATCGAAGGGAATATCGAAATAGCCTTGAATCTGAGCTGAGTGCAAATCCATTGCTAGCACGCGATCGGCCCCAGCCTCGGTAATCAGGTTGGCAACCAGCTTGGCTGTAATTGACTCTCGCCCTGCTGTTTTGCGATCGGCCCGGGCATACCCATAATAAGGAATCACTGCGGTAATTTGCCTTGCCGAAGCACGACGACAGGCATCAATCATAATTAGCAATTCCATCAGGTGATCGTTCACAGGGCGGCAACTTGGCTGAATCAGGTAAACATCGCAACCGCGAATTGATTCCTGAATTTGGATGTAAATTTCTCCATCGGCAAAATGCTTATGGATCATCGGCCCAAGATCCATACCCAGGTAACGAGCAATTTCCTGAGCAAGTGGCACATTAGCTGAGCCAGAAAACAATCTCAGGCGATTGTTAGCACAGAGTACCTGTGGCGTCGGCTGAAGCGTCAAAGTGGCAGAACGGATCACAGCAGACCCTCGAAGCGTGTTCATTGAGATCTTATCATTCTATTTTCTCCATATTCTCCATAATTTTTGTTTAAGATAGGGGCGTTAGATAGTTTCTCGTTGATTACCTCTAATTGGGGTATTAGGCACGGGTTTTACGGATAGCTTTTCAGGAAAAGACACTATTGTTGAATACGGGTTCGATCGATCTCCGTTAAACCACTTAGATTTAGCCTAAAACCCCCCTCTACTTCCCTTAAGGTCAATCGATTTTTGATTTTGGATTCTAGGATTTTGGATTGACCAGGCCAAAATAATTTAAATATGTTTGCACAAATCGTCAGGGTTATCTGCGAAAATCCCTGAAAAAGGTAATCTAGGAGATTTCGCGGCCTGAAGGCGATACATAATAGTCGTTAAGGCGCACCCTACGCTCTAGCTCTATGACGGTTGAGCTAAAATGTTTCAGTCAAGAATTTCCTCTTAACCCCCTGCCTACCGATTAAACCGCGATGCAACCACCGCTTCCCATTGGAACCCTTCTGCAAAACCGCTACCACTTGGCTAAAATTTTGGGTCAGGGGGGGTTTGGACGGACTTATCTGGCAGAAGATCGGGGGCGCTTTAACGAACCTTGCGCTCTTAAGGAATTAATTCCGCCTCAGACGAGTGCCCATTCCCTGGAGAAGTGCAAGGAGCTTTTCCAAAGAGAGGCTACCATACTTTATCAAGTTCAGCATCCGCAAATTCCTCAGTTCCGCGCCACGTTTGAGCAAGATGGGCGGTTGTTTCTAGTGCAGGAGTATGTGGAAGGGAAAACTTATCGTACTCTGCTTCAGGAACGCAGGTTGCAGGGTCAAAGATTTTCGGAAGTTGAGATTGTGCAACTATTGCAACAACTGCTGCCGGTGTTACACCATATTCACGGCAAGGGAATTATTCACCGAGATATCTCGCCAGACAATATCATACTGCGAGAGCGCGATCGCCTACCCGTGCTAATTGACTTCGGGGTCGTCAAGGAACTGGTAACCCGGTTTCAGTATAGTTCTACACCACCAGCAACAATGGTGGGAAAAATGGGCTATGCGCCTTTGGAACAAATGCAAACCGGCAGGGCTTACCCTAGCAGCGACCTTTACGCTCTAGGTGTTACGGCTGTAGTTTTGCTCACCAGCCAATCTCCGCAGGTATTATTTGATGAAGCGACGCTGAGTTGGAATTGGTATCGGTGGATACCGCCGATTAACCCCGGTCTGACAGAAGTGTTGAATCGGATGTTAAGTTATAGAGCGAGCGATCGCTACCAAGATGCCCGTGAAGTCGGTCGGGCCCTTACCGAAGCCTTAAATGCCCAGCCCCAAGAAAAGCCACCACAGCCAAATAAGCCTCCAGACCGCAATATTTCCCAGATGCAGACTGTCGCCGTCGGGGGTCGTCCTGAAGCTAGGCCAGCAGTTCCCCCCGCCCTACAGAGTGGGCAAACCCCGCCAGTAGAAAGCCAGACGCACTCCCATAAGCCTGCTCCTGTCACTATACCGACTAATAACTCAACTTGGGATAATCCTTGGGCGATCGCCATTGTAGGTATGAGCTTAGCAATATTAGCCGGAGTCGGTTCTTGGGCATTAGTAAGCTACGTTCTCAACCGTCAGGTGCAGGTGCGAACTTCTACGCCACCGCCCTCACCAACACAGGTATTTTCTAATAGCGACAAACCCTTACCAACCCCAGAAACTCCCACTCCTACACCCAGTCCCGAACCCATCACCTACAGCAAGCGCCTCGACGTAGTAGAAGGGGACAATTTTTCTATTTCAGATAAGCTGAAAGCCAACGCCACTGTTAACTATATTGTGACTGGCGAACAAGGACAAAAGTTAAGTGCATCTTTGGAAGAAAAAGGTGTTTTGATGACGGTTCTGGGGCCAAACGAAGAACCAGTTAACAACCAGTCTAAGCGAGTCAGGCGCTGGAAAGGTACGCTTCCTTTTGATGGAAATTATGTTATTCAGCTAGTTACAATTAAAGGAGTTCAAGAAAGTGAATATAAACTAGATCTGCGTCTAACCAACCCAGAACCAACCCCAACTCCCACACCCACACCAACACCAACAGATACGCCCACACCAACACCGACAGATACGCCGACAGATACACCCACACCAACACCGACATCTAGTGACACTCCATCTCCGAATGCGTCAATTGATGCCGAACCGATCGATTTTCCAGATGGTGCGACTGGTACGCAGATTTTTTCTAGTCAAACCAGTCCCCAGACGATTAAGCGCTATCTGGTCAATGTCCAGTCAGGTCAGATATTGAGCGTGAGAGTGCAAAACGGAGAGGCAACATTGGATATTCGCTCTCCCAATGGCGAACTGGTGGACAATGCCACTGGGCTTGGAGAATGGGAGGCAAAAGTAGATGATGCAGGTGAATATCAAATCGATGTAAGGGCAACTAAAAAAACCAAGTTTTCTGTCGATATTAGTGTTCGGAATTAGCAAAAGGGTCATTGGAAAAGGGAAGATTTGAGATTGCAGATTTAAATCTTAAATCTGAAATTAGTAACCCAATGACCACTGACAACTGACAACTGACAACTGACAACTGACCACTGACAACTGACAACTGACAACTGACCACTGACCACTGACCACTGACCACTGACAACTGACCACTGACAACTGACCACTGACAACTGACCACTGACAACTGACCACTGACAACTGACCACTGACAACTGACCAATGACCAATGACCAATAACCAATGAACGCACTCTTAATTTCTGCAACTGATACAAACGCCGGAAAAACAGTTTTGACAGCGGCGCTAGCGGCGTATTTGCAAACTTACCGTTCTTCTGAAAGTGTGGGGATTTTAAAGCCAATTCAGACGGGAGTAGGCGATCGCGAACTGTATAGCCAGCTATTTGCCCTAAATCAAACTTTAGATGAAATTACACCGCTTTACTTCCAGGCACCCCTAGCGCCGCCCGTGGCGGCTGAAAAAGAAGGCAGATCGATTGATTTGAAACGAGCTTGGCAGGCTATGATAAAATTGGGACAGCAGCGAGATTGGGTTTTGGTGGAAGCTTTGGGCGGACTGGGAACGCCGGTGACTCACGAACTCACAGTTGCAGATTTGGCTAGAGATTGGGCGTTACCGACAGTTTTGGTGGTGCCAGTAAGATTGGGGTGTTTAGCGCAAGTTGTCGCCAATGTTGCTCTCGCCCGTCAGTCAAAAGTTAACCTCAAGGGTATTGTTCTCAATTGCGTTACAGCTTGTTCGGATGGGGAAATTGCCGATTTTGCACCAATTAATTTGATCCAGTCTTTGACAAATACGTTAGTTTTAGGTATAATACCGCATCTAGATAATTCGACTGATATCGCTAAACTGGCTCAAGTTGCTTCCAATTTGGATTTAGAACGTATGATGCCATTTTGAGTTGGGTAGCGTGTTAAGTTGGAAAAAACAGAAAGCATCAATGTGGCTTAAGTAGGTGGCGATCGGCAATGAACAAACAGGTAAAATCGAGTCCGACTGGCTTTAACCCTCGTGGTCAAAGATTCTCGAAAGAATCAACTGTTAATCAACCAAAATCAACACATTCTCAGCAACAATCAGCAGATTCTGTGATTGCCGTTACCTCTGATGTATTTTTAAGCATAGAAAAGATTAAACAGGGAAACGAAGTATCTAATCAAGATTGGGGTGCAGTTGAACAAAAAGCCTATGAGAGAATTCAGGAAGACAGCACCAGGAATGTTTCAGTAGAAGAATTTTTGAGTTGGCTTTCCGAATTGGAACAGGGGTGTGCGTTGAATTTTTAGGATTATTGAGCGTCGAGATACAGTATAAATATTAGCGATTGGTATAAATGATGATGCTTATAGTTCAGCCGAAAGGCGTGTTTTATAGCAACCGCCAAGGCGGTTAGGACATTATGAATTGCTGAAGCCCTTGATTCTAAACCCTTCTTCCCCTAGTCCCTAGCCCCTAGCCCCTAGTCCCTAGCTATAGTTGCAGTTAATTTTTAGGTTACCAGAAAAATGATTTCCACATTCCTCAGTTCTCCTGACGATGATTTATCCCGCATTCGCTTAGAGATTCGATCGTTGCAACCCCGCCTTGTAGAATGGCGTAGAGGTTTACATCAACGCCCCGAACTTGGCTTCCGGGAGAAACTGACCTCTGAGTTTATTACCAAAAAACTGCAAGAATGGGGGATTGAGCATCAAACCGGAATCGCAAAAACGGGTATTGTGGCTACTATTCCGGGGCGTAAATCAGGGCGAGTATTGGCAATTCGGGCAGATATGGATGCCTTGCCAATTCAGGAACAGAACGATGTCCCTTACAAATCCCAGCACGATGGAGTCATGCACGCTTGCGGTCACGACGGACACACGAGTATAGCACTAGGAACAGCTTACTACCTTTCTCAACACCGTCAAGACTTCGCCGGAACAGTCAAAATTATCTTTCAACCAGCTGAAGAAGGGCCAGGTGGTGCAAAACCGATGATCGAAGCGGGAGTATTGACAAATCCCCATGTTGATGCAATAGTTGGGCTCCACTTGTGGAACCAGCTGCCGCTTGGTACGGTAGGCGTTCGCAGTGGCGCGTTAATGGCGGCGACCGAGGGTTTCCGCTGTACGATTATGGGTAAAGGCGGACACGGTGCGATACCGCATCAAACGATCGATTCGATCGTCGTTGCTGCTCAGATTGTGAATGCTTTACAGACGATCGTATCGCGGAATGTCGATCCGATCCAGTCGGCGGTAGTAACGGTGGGTGAATTCCACGCCGGTACTGCGATTAACGTGATTGCCGATACGGCAAAAATAGGTGGAACAGTAAGATATTTTAACCCAACTTTGGGAGAGCTTTTACCGAAGCGAATCGAACAAATTATTGCTGGGGTTTGCCAAAGTCATGGCGCGGGGTACGATTTGAATTATTGGCGGCAATATCCTCCGGTAATTAATGATGCTGGGATAGCGGAGTTGGTGCGATCGATCGCCTTGCAAGTAGTAGAAACTCCCTTGGGAATAGTGCCAGAATGTCAAACAATGGGTGCAGAAGATATGTCTTTCTTCCTGCAAGCAGTACCTGGTTGTTATTTCTTTTTAGGTTCGGCCAATCTTAGTATGAATTTGGCATATCCACACCATCATCCCCGATTTGATTTTGATGAAACTGCATTGGAGATGGGGGTAGAAATATTTGTTAGGTGTGTGGAAAAGTTTTGTTGTTAGGGTGATAAATCGGGTTTTGGGGTTTTTCTGTCACGGAATATACTTTCTCAAGTAAAAGCCAGCTTAGATTCGCAGTAAACACTTTTTGATAGAGGAAATCAGAACAACCCATGCAGAAACTGACTCGAATTTTCTTCGTTACAGCCCTAGCTTTGAGCATCTTGTGTTTTCCCACCAAAGCTTTTGCGAAAGCTAAAATTCAGATTGCCATCCTGTTAGATTCTAGTAATAGCATGGATGGATTGATTGACCAAACTCGCACTCAAATTTGGCAAATTGTTAATTCTTTAACTAAAGTAACCAAAGATGGCGAAGTACCAGAGTTAGAAGTTGCTCTCTACCATTATGGTAATGATAATTTACCCTCCCAAGAAGGTTTTGTCAGACTCTTAACTGGATTTTCTTCGGAATTAGATTTAGTTTCCGAAAAGCTATTTAGTATCCAAACCAACGGCGGTCAAGAATATGCTGGTTGGGTAATTCGCTCAGCTATGCAACAATTAAACTGGAGTAAAGATAAGGAAGATTTTCGCGTTATCTTTATTGCGGGTAATGAACCATTCGATCAAGGCCCGATCGTTTGGAGTGAAGCTGTCAATCTCGCTGTTAAAGGAGATATCCTCGTTAACACTATCTACTGTGGTTCAGCGGAAAGTCAGGAGCGACAACTTTGGGCTTCAGGAGCTAATTTAGCAAAAGGTAGTCATTTCAATATTAACCAAGACAAAAAGATTGAATTTATTAAGTCTCCTTACGATGAGGAAATTGCGACTTGGAATACTAAACTCAATCAAACCTACATTCCCTATGGTGCAACAGGAGAAGTTGGACAACAACGTCAGGCCATTGAAGATACTAACTCCGGCCAAAATTTGGTAAGTCGCGGTATCTCCAAAGCTTCTGAATATTATAACAATGCTTCTTGGGATTTAATTGATGCTCTCGATAAGGGAATCGTTACCCTTGAGCAATTATCAGATAATGCTTTACCGCCAGCTATGCGGGGTATGACTTTAGCTCAAAAGCGCGAGTATGTAGCGACCAAGAAAGCTGAAAGAGAGAGAATTCAAGCAACCATCCGCGACTTATATCAAAAACGTAGCGAATATGTTGCTAACCAACGCCAAGCTAATGCCAGTAGTGGCGACAATACTCTTGATTACGTAATTATTGAAAGTCTCCGCAAACAATTAGCAGCTAAAGGATTTAAGCTTCAGTAGTTCCCATCTCGACTACCATCACCCGGCGAGTCGAATAGCTCCTTGTGTCCTAATCTTTGTTTGATTAAATTGACGATCGCTTTTACCAACTCTTCTGGCTCAACTGGCTTGGAAATATGCCGTTGAAATCCGGCTGCGATCGCTTGTTGCTGGTCAAATTCTCCCGCGTAAGCCGTCAGAGCGATCGCACTCCACCAATAATTTTTATTCCCCAGTATTGGACTGCTGACGCTGTGCAACCTGGATTAACATCCTCAATGCCTTATTCACTGCTGCATCATTGGGAAAAGCTTGGGCAATGTCGGGGTCTAAAAGCACTAAGTTTGTCCCTGCACGATATCGCTCAACATACTTGCCTCTAACACCTCCTTCCATCTGAGCAAAGTCATACTCAGCAAGTAATTCATCTTCCATTTTGTTCTCAAACTCTCCCTAAACAAACAAACCTCAATTAACTGATTTTAAACCGATACCAACTACTCTCGGTCAACCCAGTATTGTGGTTTACGCTTGTGATGTGCAACCGCTAAAATGCGAATCTGATCGTCTTCTAGGGTACGATACAGCAGAGAGTAAGAAAACTTGGGCAAAATCACCCGACGAACAGAACCTCCAACGTTTGAACCTGCTTCAGGATATAGTATGAGGAAGTTTACTGCGTGTTCTACTTCTCCTATAAACTCTAACCCAAGCCCAGGTTTTTGTTCCTCGTAATAAGCTGTGGCATCAATTAATTCTTGTTCAGCTAGTGGATGAAATATCACGTTTTTCATGGCAGAAACCCACGAATTTTCTGAAACACTTGTTCAGCAGGAATGCCAGTAACTTGACCGCCATCCATTTCTCGATCGCGCCATTCAGCTTCCTCACCCCAGATAGATGCAACTTCTCGATCGATTTCACCACTTTGTCCCAAGTGTTCTAGGAGTCGCGATAGTAGTGCTGCTTGAGAATCCTTTGGAAGTGCAAGAACCTCAGCTTCAAGATTTTCAATTGTCATAGTATTTAAAGATTTTATGATACATTAATTCTATCATACTTTGGGATGATTTGATACTCAGCTTCAACAGTGGCGCGATTTTCCTCAATATAAGCTAAAGCCTTTTGAAACAGATCGGATCATCACGATCGCTATTAAAAATTAAGGCGGCGATAGATTTCAGACAAGGGAAGTTCTATATTTAAGCTGTGCAGGACAATCGACTGTTCAAGCCGATCGTAAACTTGCCATTGCCAGCGATTGTTGCTGTTGCGATCGAGGTTGTGATATTGCTCAATGTAGGGTTCAGTTTGACTAACTAGCAGATATTCACAAAAGCTAGAAAGGGAGCGATATTTTCTGAACTTTTCACCGCGATCGTAGGCTTCTGTGGAGGGCGAAAGAACTTCGACAATCAGTAAAGGATTGACAATTTCATCGGTGCGCTCGCCATTGAATTCTGGTTCGCCATTAATTACCAGAACATCGGGATAAGTTCCGTGATTAAAGCTAGGAATCCAAATTCGTAGATCGCCGTTATAGGTTTGAAAGTTGGTGTCTCGCAGAGCCACGTTGAGAAAAGTCGTAATGTCTACGGCAATGCGGCTGTGGACTTCTGAACCTCCGGGCATAGGGATCATCTCTCCGTTACAATATTCGTGACGTTCGTCGGCGGTTTCCTCGATCGCCCGGTATTGATCTGGAGTGAAGCGAGTCTTTGTCGCATCTGGAGCAAGGTTTGGCGGGTTGGTTTGAGCAATGACCACAATCACACCTCCTGAATAATTAGATCTTAAACTTCATTAAAAAGTTAGTTTTTGAAACAGATCGGCAATGGGGAGAGAAAAACCGGGGACGATATTTTCCCCATCTAGGGAGTCAGTGGACTTGAGCAGGCGATCGGGTGACTGGGCCGATCGATACACCAATACATAGTTTTCTTTAGGATGAATCACCCACACTAAACGCGCCCCATTCTCGAAATATTCCACGAGTTTGTTGTGAATTTCTTCGACTGTATTGCTTGGAGACAGGATTTCTACAGCAAGATCGGGCGCACCTTCTAGGAAGCCCTCAGGGAGGTCATCTAGCCCTTGCAGACGTTCTTTGGCGACAAAGGAGATGTCGGGCGATCGCTTGTTCCCCGATCTCATCTTGAAGGCGGTGCTGGAGTCGAACATTGCTCCTAATTTTTGCGTCGATACGCAATTAAACAAGGCAGCACTCAAAATAATGGCAAGATAGCCGTGTTTTGCACCAGAGTTTCCCATATCAATTAGTTCTCCATTCACAATTTCGTAACGGTGTCCATCTCTGTTTAGTGCCATGAATTCGTCATCAGTCCAGATTTTTTGATCTGGAGGGGTTCCTATTTGGCTTTCAGTCAGGTTTTCGGGTGGGTTTTGAATCAGCGTAGACATGGGTTTCTCCTAGACTTCTGTTTCTAGTTAAACATAGTTAACTCACATTTTGCACGAGACTCAGAAACCGGGTTTCTTGCAGTTGCCCTTACCTAAAACCCAGATTTTTCGTATAGAAACCCGGTTTCTAAGATATGAGTTAAGCAGCTTTGTAGGTTGGGTTGAGGCACTAAAATAGGGCAAATGCGTTGGGTTTCGCTTCACTCAACCCAACAAAGCAAAGAAATGGCGAAGGTATTGTAAGATATGGGTTTCGCTTCACTCAACACAACAAAGCAAAGAAATGGCGAAGGTATTGTAAGATATGAGTTAAGCAGGAATAACCATTCCTTTTTGTACTGCGGGACGTTGTTGTACTGTTTCTACCCAACGTTTAAGATTTGGGTGATTATCTAGAGTTAGTCCCTGAAACTCATAAGTTGCAACCCAGGGATAGGTAGCAATATCAGCAATTGAATAATCACCGCAGATAAATTCATTTTCTGCCAATTGCTTATCTAACACGCCGTAGAGTCGCAATGTTTCCTTTTCGTAGCGCTCGATCGCGTAAGGTATCTTCTCTGGTGCATATCGCTTGAAGTGGTTTAGCTGTCCAAACATTGGGCCGACGCCGCCCATTTGAAACATCAGCCATTCCAACACTTGATAGCGCCCTTTTTGGTCGGTGGGCATAAATTTCCCAGTTTTTTCCGCCAGGTAAATTAAGATAGCACCCGACTCAAAAACAGCGATGTCATTTTCGCGATCGACAATGGCGGGAATCTTGCTATTGGGATTAATCGTCACGTACTCAGGCGTAAATTGCTCGCCCTTGGTAATGTCAATTTTGTGAACGTTGTAGGGAAGTTCGACTTCCTCCAGCATGACGGAAGCTTTGCGACCGTTAGGTGTAGTAAAAGTGTAAAGGTCAATCATAAATTACCACTCCCAATTAGTTATCAGTCATTAGTTATTAGTATAGAACGAGATGCAAGAGATTATCTCGATGAAAGATTTCGATCTTTCGAGGCTTCCCAGGCCAAAATGGCTGCCTTACGCTCCTTGCCCCAGCGATAGCCGCCGAGTTCCCCAGATTCTCGAATCACGCGATGACAGGGAATGAGATAGGCTAGAGGATTATTACCCACAGCATTGCCTACGGCTCTAGCAGCAGTTGGACGATCGATTAGTGAGGCGATATTCTGATAAGTTACGATTCCTCCAAACGGCACTCTCAAAAGCGCCCGCCAAACTTGAATCTGAAAATTGGTGCCTTTGACTAGAAGCGTTAATGGCTTCCGGTCAATGAAGGTATCTGGATTGAAAATCAGGTCGTGCAGAGGTTGAGTGGCTTGTGGATCGTAGATAATTTCAGCATTTCCCCATGACTGACGAAGGGTTTGTTCGGCAGTTTGCTTATCTGATTTATCTAAGAAATGCAGGTTACAAATACCACGAGATGTTGTAGCAAGTAGGTATTTATCAAATGGGCTGTCATGAATGCCATAACGAATTTGCAAACCTTCTCCTCCTGTCTTGAACTCCCCAGGAGACATCGCTTCTACGTTCACAAATAAATCGTGCAATCGTCCTGGGCTTGACAGCCCGACATCTAAGGTCAGGTCTAAAAGGCTTTTAGTTTGGGTGATTTTTGACTTGGCATATTCAACAGTGAGATATTGTAAAAACCGCTTGGGACTGATGCCTGCCCACTGAGTAAATAACCGTTGTAAATGATACTCACTCAGGCAGATGTGCTGTGCCACAGTTGCCAAATCGGGTTGGCTAAGGTGATGTTGCCGCATGAATGCGATCGCACCTGCAATTCGGCTGTAATCTTTGCTATCATAGACAGTCGCACTCTTCATTGAAGTCATGTAGGCTGAGTCAAGGAAGTTTTCGCATTCTCTTACTTTATCGATGGTGCAGACCGAAAACCACCCGTTTCTTGCTACGTAACTCAAGTTGCTAGTTAGTTCGATTGGTACGTTGTTGCGCTTTAGGGCTATAAGAGCGCTAAAGCGCAACAACGTACCCATGACTAACCGATCAATCAGCTAAAACCAGTCCCTTAGTTTCGATCGCCCACGGCATAAAGGCGATTCCCAGCAATGGGATAAAACCAACCCAAAACAAACTGTCTAAAGCAGTAGATAAAGTATTTGTGCCTTGAGATGCTACATATCCTATTAACAGAGGCCCGATCGCGGCAAATACCCGCCCTGCGTTGTAGCAAAAACCAGCACCAGTTGCCCGCAGTCTAGTCGGAAACAGTTCTGGTAGATAGTAGGTGAAACTACCAAAAACTCCAGCTACAGTCAAACCAATGAAAAAGTAAAAGTAAAGGCGGGTTTCTGGAGATAATGGTAACCCGAAATCAATCAGGATTGTGAGAGAAGATAAAACAAAGTAGATGGAGAACATGATCTTGCGCCCTAAGTATTTAGCAGCTGGTACTGTTAGTAGGGTGCCAATCAAACTGCCAATGCTACAGCTATTGGTGGCGATCGCTTTCCATTGTTCGATCAGAGATTGGGTCGCCGCCAGATCCAATCCCCGCTCTAGCGCCACTGAGGAGGCTAATCCAGAGGCAATTGCGGGCATGAAAGCAAGACAACTCGTTAAAGTTATCAAAGCAATTGTCGCGATCGCTAAACCGCTAATCGTCGCCGCTCGGTTGGGGAGTTGAAAAAGTTCCCGAATTCTAGCAGGATCGACGTTTTCGGCGGCTTTTTGCCAACGTTCTGGCTCTTTGACAAATAAGCGCACAATCAAAGCAACAGCCGCCGGAATCAAACCAAATAGAAATACAAAGCGCCAAGAAGTTTCGGGACTTTCCGGTAATAGCACTCCGGCGATTTGGAAATTAAGGAAGCTGGCTAAAATTGGGCCAGCCGATGCCGCAGTATTTAAAAGCACTCCTGCTTCTACACGCGATCGCTCTGGCATTACTTCTGCTACCATTGATGCGCCCGCCGCCCATTCGCCACCTATACCCAGACTGGCTACAATTCTACACAGCACCAAAACCGACATATTGGGAGCGAAGGCGCAGGCAGCAGTCCCCAAGGCGTAGAGTAGCATGGTGAAGAGGAGGGTTTTCGTGCGACCGATGCGATCGGCTACTTTCCCGAAAACTATCCCTCCAACTGCCCAACCCAACAATAGAACGGAACTCAAAACACCAGTCCACAAAAGGGTTGCTGCTTTAGCTTCCGGCGAACCGATAGTCAAGCCCAACAGGGTAGGCACGCAGTTGGGAGCGACATAATTAAATAGTACATTGTCGAAAATATCAAAGCCCCAACCCAGCCACGCAGCAAACAGTACAGTCCATTGATAGCGACTTAATTGCAGCATTATGATGTCTTGAAGTAACAATTGCTGGTGAACTACCCATCGTCAAGTCGGAGTACCGACTATGACGCCCCCTTATCCTATCTCGTCTCAGCTTGGGAGACAGCTACAACCGCCAGCAGAGTATGAAGTTGGAAGGATAACGACGCACAACTTTTATTACCTTCGCAGTCTCAGCCGAGTAATGCTGCCAGTTGAAGGCGAAAAAAACATCCTGAAATTGGGTAATATGTAAAATCTCCCCAAAGAAATATATTTGTTCCCCAGCTATGAAAAAACCTACTGCCCGTACCTCTGCCTTATTCGCTACCTTCGCTTTGCTGCTGAGTGCCTGCACACAAACCAACTCTGGCCCCACTGCCACAACCACAACTAATCCTTCCTCAACAGCAGCATCCTCTAACGGCATTCCCATTGGAATTGCTTTAGCGCTAACGAGTAACGTTGCTTTACTCGGTCAGGAAGGCGTTGCCGGGGCCAAAATTGCCGAGAAATATTTTAACGACAAAGGAGGCATCGACGGCACCCCGATTAAATTGGTTATCCAGGACACTGGCGGAGAGGAAGCCGGAACGATTAACGCATTTCAAACTCTAATTACTCAAAGTCAAGTTGTCGGCATTGTTGGCCCCACTCTTTCGCAGCAAGCATTTAGCGCCGACCCGATCGCAGAACGTGCTAAAGTCCCAGTCATCGGAGCATCCAATACCGCCAAAGGAATCCCCGAAATAGGCGATTACATTGCTCGCGTTTCTGCACCCGTCGCCATTGTTGCCCCAAATTCAGTAAAAGCGGCTCTCAAGATTAATCCCAATATCAAGAAAGTAGCAGTTTTTTACGCACAAAACGATGCGTTTAGCAAGTCAGAAACTGGGACTTTTCAGGAAACCGTTAAGGCTCAAGGACTCGATTTAGTAACCGTACAAAAGTTTCAGACCGTCGATACCGACTTTCAAAGTCAAGCCACCAACGCTATCAACCTGAAACCCGATTTGATAATTATTTCTGGTTTGGCAACAGACGGAGGCAACTTAGTACGGCAACTGCGGGAACTGGGTTATAAAGGTATCATTATCGGGGGAAATGGCTTCAATACTTCCAGTATTTTTACCGTTTGTAAAGCTCTCTGCGATGGTGTTATAGTTGCTCAAGCTTATAGTCCCGATCACCCTAATGACGTTAACAAAGCTTTCCGCACTACTTATCTGAATCAATACAAAAAAGAACCGCCGCAATTTAGCGCCCAAGCATTCGCAGCTGTTCAAGTATATGTGGAGGCACTCCAAGCTCTCGATAAAAAAAGCGAAATTACTAAATTACCACTGGCTCAGTTGCGTACAGAATTGAATAAACAGTTATTAACTGGAAAATACGATACTCCTTTGGGTGAAATTGCTTTTACACCCGTAGGTGATGTAATTCAAAAAGATTTTTACGTGGCACAACTGAAGGTGGATAAAGACGGGAATAACGGAAAGTTTGCGTTTTTGAAATAGCTGCGATCGCCATGCTAAAACCTGCTGTTTATAGCTGCAATTTTATAGCAATTTGGCTATAAAAAAAATTAGCAATTAGTCAAAAGGTAAATTCCAACCTAAAACCTTTATGGATTTAACTTTATTTATCCAACAATTTCTAAACGGGTTATCCATCGGCAGTGTTTATGCCATTTTTGCATTAGGATACACCCTAATTTTCTCCATCTTAGGCATCATTAATTTTGCTCACGGGGCGCTTTTTACTTTGGGTGCATACTTCACCTATGCGCTGATGGGGGAACCATTTGGTTTGAATGGATTGCTTGCCAATGCAGCATTGCCTGTAAAACTCCCTTTTGCGCTGGCGTTAATTCTGGGAAGTGTACTTGCCGGTTTAGTTGGAATTACAATTGAGCGCATTGCCTTCCGTCCTTTGCGACGCAAGCGTGCTGATTCCCTGCTGACAGTAGTTTCTAGCCTTGGCGTGGCGTTAGTAATTGTCAATTTAATTCAATATCTAGTTGGCGCAGAAAACTACACATTTCCAGGAAATACCTACGGCAGTTTGCCTGCTGCAATTAACTTTGGCACAGCAGAAAAACCGATTCCCATTCGCAGCGTTCAATTGGTTATTTTTGGTGTTAGCGTGGTAATTTTGACAATTCTTACCTATTTTATCAATAGCACTAAATACGGTAAGGCGATGAAAGCTGTTGCCGAAGATCCAATTACTGCCAGTTTGCTGGGTATTAACACAGACGGTTTTATTGTCCTGACATTTTTTATCAGCAGCTTTCTGGCTGGGGTGGCGGGAACTTTGGTAGGCTCTAGCGTTAGTATTGCTGGGCCATATTTTGGTATTGGTTTTGGGCTCAAGGGGTTAGCGGTTATCGTACTCGGTGGTTTGGGAAGTATTCCCGGTGCGGTATTAGGAGGTTTGGTAATTGGGTTGATTGAGGCGTTTGTTCCGGCAGATGCTTCTGCTTATAAAGATGCCTTTGCTTTTGGGATATTGTTTATTATGCTCTTGGTTAGACCGCAAGGTTTGCTGGGGCGTCGCTTTGTCCAAAAGGTGTAGTCGATTTGGGATTTTGGATTGAATCTTCAATCTGTCGCGTGACCAACTAGGGAGGAGAGATTAAGAAGTGAAAATAGAACATATCTCCATTCAGAACTTCAAGAAATTTGAAAAGCTTGAGGTTTCTTTCAAAAACAAGACTCTTGAAGAAGTTAGCGATCGCTTTCTGTTACTGGGTGATAATGGCAGTGGAAAAACAACCCTGTTGCAAGCAATTGCTTTACCGTTGGCATTGGCAACAGGGAAAATCCAAAGCATCGCTAACTTTAAATGGATTGGTTTTCTGCCAGGACGCTATTGGAAGTGGGGGACTCCACGGATTGAATTAGAAGTATCTTTTGAAGAAGAAGAGATTGAAGCAACTCGCGACATAGCCAGGAAATGGTATGATGCTCAACCGCCAGAGTTCCGTAGCTATCAAGACTTTATTGAACCTGGTGGCAGTCGTATTGTCAGGGTAATTTTGAGTGGAGATTACTGGGAAGCTGGAGATTCTCCTGGCAAACGAGCCCAATTTCGAGGACGCTATTATGCACAATGGTTTATTAACAAGAATGAGCAATCTGTTCGCTCTTATTTTCCTAAGCTACCAGGGATCTTCTGGTTCGATCAGTTCCGCAACCTTGGCTCTAATCCTGCCCCCGATGGTACTGGAGATGGTTTCAAAGAACGCAGTAGTAGCGTTTCCTTTGAATCAGGCGTAGGCTATCTGCGTCGATTTCTAATTGATTGGAGACGCAAGCAGGAGTCTGGCAGTAGAAATTACCCTGTTGACTACTTGAACCAATTGGAAACTCTCTACAAAAAAGTTTTTCCCGATCGCTCCTTTTGGGGACTGGAAAATCTTCCCAGTTTTGATTCTCCTACAGAAGAAAGTACTTATTTCCTTCTAAACGACGGAAATCGAAGATACGACATTGAGGAAATGTCAGCAGGCGAACAGGCAGTATTTCCTATTCTTTACGAATTTGTTAGGCAACAAATTGCATATTCAGTTGTACTGATTGATGAAATTGATTTAAACTTGCATCCGTCTGCTGCCCAATTTTTAGTCAGTCAGTTGCCTAAGATTGCTCCTACTTGCCAATTTATTTTGACTACTCATTCTCGATCTGTCAGCGATGTAATTGGTGAAACTGAAACGCACCGTTTGGCTGGAGGAGTGCTGTGCCTGTAAATGTTCTGTATTGTGAGGGTAATTCCAAGAGCATTGATGTGAGGGCAATCCGACAACTCCTTCCTAAGTGCGAATTACGACCGATTGGTGGAAAAACTTCCAAATTTATGGAGAGTATTATTGCTGACAGAGCTATCAATCAAAACTTAGCTGGACTTGTCGATCGCGATTTTGATTGTCGCGACTTTACTTGCACTAACCAGCCGATTCCTTGCGTGTATGAGAACATACAGGTAGGCTGGAGTTGGGAAAGGAAAGAGATTGAGAATTACCTCATCGATCCGCAAGTTGTCCGACGTGCTTTAAGAAGTAAAGCACTGCGAATGGACGAATATCAAGCTGCTTTGAGGAAGGCATCTGAAGATATTTCAACCTACACAGCGGCTCGAACGGCTCTGTCGTGCTATGGCTTTAAGAATTTTTGGGGGGAGCAAGTCGGCAATACCTCATACTATTTCCCCAGTAGTCGTAGTCTAGGCAAAAAAGCTTGTCAAGACCATATACGAAATATCGTCCAACAATTCAAAGGCGATCGCATCGTTACACCTGAAGATGTCTTGAATAAGTTTGAGCGGTTACTTCCACTCTTTAGCACTGGGGGAGTCCGATTTGAAAATGAAAATTTCTTGACTTTCTTCGCTGGCAAAGATTTACTCTACATTATGAGAAACAGTCTAAGGGAATTTGGATTTGAAACCAGTAATTCGCAAACTAGCCCTCAAGAGGTATTTCTTGAGCGCGTCATTAAGGGCATGGAAAGAGCAGAAGAAGTCTGGACTTGGCTACCAGAGTGGCAAGAACTGCGTAATCTGATTATTAACTCAAGTTTTTAAGTTTTGTGTGATTTCAGTAAAATCTAAAATTGATATGAACGGATTCTTAAGTACTTACGGATTTCTGATTGTCTCTATGGTGATGGGGGCGCTACTGGGGCTGTCGCTGTATTTGCCGCTGATGACTGGGCAACTTTCTCTGGCTAGCCCTGGTTTTTATGCTTTGGGTGGATATATTGCGGCGATTTTGTCTACGCAGGTATTTAAAGTTAGCGATGGTTTATACCCGATTGGGCTGGTGTTATTGGAGATGTCGATCGCTGGTGTAGTTTCTGGCGTGTTGGGGGTCTTGGTGGGAATTCCGGCGCTGCGGTTGCGGGGGATTTATTTGGCGATCGCAACTATTGCTTTTGTGGAAGTTTTGCGCGTTCTCTCGCTCAACTTGGACATCACTGGCGGTGCGGTGGGCATCTTTGGCATTCCCCAGCCGTTTTTAACACCGATCGAATATTTGTGGATTGCCATACCCTTGCTTCTTGTTACTATGGTTCTGCTGTACCGGCTTGAGCGTATCCGGCTGGGACGAGCTTTCACAGCTATCCGCGAGGATGAATTGGCTGCGGGTGCAATGGGGATCGACCCAACCCACTACAAGGTTTTGGCTTTTACGCTGGGTGCTATTCTAGCAGGTGTGGTTGGTGCCGTTAGCGCCCACTTTCTGAATACCTGGAATGCCCGTCAAGGCACTTTTGATGCCAGTATAGTTTACTTGACTTCCGTATTGATTGGCGGCACTAGAACTTTTGTTGGGCCAGTTTTGGGTGGTATGGTATTTACAGCCTTGCCTGAAGTGTTGCGTGCGATCGCAGATACCGCTGGTTTACCTCTGTGGCTAGCGCAATTCCTGCGAGATGGTCGCCTGATTATTTTCGGAGTGCTGATAGTCTTGGGAACGATATTTTTCCCTCAAGGCTTGGTGACGCCGGATTTATTTAAAAGACAAAAGAATCGGAAAAGTCACAGCTAACATTTAGGTAATACTTTGTGCAGATGATCGGTGAAAATCTTACCACGAGCAATCCTATCTTATCAGCCAAAACTATAAATCGTACTTTTGGAGGTTTGGTTGCTGTTAATAATGTCTCTTTCACGGTCAATAAAAACGAGATTTTTGGGCTGATTGGCCCCAACGGGGCTGGAAAAACAACGCTCTTTAATATGATTACGGGCTTGATTGAACCCTCCGGCGGACAGCTGTTTTATCAAGGTGAAGAAATTTCCTTCCTTCGTCCGCACCAAATAGCTAAAGCAGGCATTGCCCGTACTTTCCAGAATATTCGCTTGTTTGGCGAACTCTCGGCGCTGGAAAATGTGACGATCGCACGACATATCCATACTAAAAGTGGTTTTATAAGGGGAATTTTAGGCTTGCCACCAGCTCCTAGCGAGGAAAATAGAACCAAGCAGAAGGCTTTAGAGTTGCTCGATTTGGTGGGATTAAGCGATCGGGCCTTTCAAAAAGCGCGAAATTTTCCCTACGGCGATCAACGCCGCCTCGAAATTGCCCGCGCCCTTGCCTTAGAACCTCAAGTTTTGCTGCTAGATGAACCTGCTGCTGGCATGAATCCGAGCGAGAAGAACCAGTTGAGCGAATTTATTCGGGAAATACGCAGCCAGTTCAACCTGACTATTATCTTAATCGAGCATCACGTACCCCTCGTTATGGGATTGTGCGATCGCATTGCCGTGTTAAACTTTGGCAAATTGATTGCTTTGGGCGATCCAGCCCAAGTGAGAACTGACCCTGCTGTAATCGAAGCTTACCTGGGAAGCGAATGAATCCACCTATTCCACTGTTAGAAATTAGGGAACTTTACGTCAACTACGGTGGTATCCAAGCCCTGCAAAATATCAATCTCACCGTTAACGCGGGTGAGGTAGTAACCCTGATTGGAGCCAATGGTGCTGGCAAAAGCACAACCCTGCGGGCTATCTCTAGGCTAATTAACCCTCGCAGCGGTCAGATTGTTTACCAAGGGCGGGACATCACCCGACGCCCCCCTCACGAGGTGGTGCGATTGGGTATCGCCCATTCCCCTGAAGGACGCAGAGTGCTGGCGAGGCAAACTGTTCTAGATAACCTGGAATTGGGGGCGTACACCCGCTCTAACTCGGCAGAAGTGAAGGCAGATCTCGATCGCCAATTTGAGATTTTCCCCCGTTTGGCAGAACGCCGCCTTCAGCTAGCGGGAACACTTAGCGGCGGCGAACAACAGATGTTAGCTCTAGCTCGCGCCTTAATGAGCAGACCGAAACTTTTGCTTTTAGACGAGCCCAGTCTTGGGCTTGCCCCCGCCATTGTCCGCGAGATTTTCTCAATTATCCGGGATCTGCGTGCCACTGGCGTTACTATCCTGCTGGTGGAACAAAACGCCAAACTTGCACTGGAAAGTGGCGATCGAGGATACGTACTTGAAGCTGGTCGCATCACCCTGACGGGACAAGCCGCAAACCTCCTTAATGATGACCAAGTTAGGAAAGCTTACTTAGGTTGACATTCTGCGGTCTAAAGACGCGCAGAAACTCTGACGAGTTTTTGCCTTATCTCTTAGATTTCCGACGTCAGTTTTGATCGTCAGCTAAAGTAATCAGTGCATCATAGACAGTGAGATTAAAATCCTTATCCAGAGTCGGTGCTAAGTAAATACCAAAGTTTTTGTTTTTAATTTGGGCTTGGGAGCTAATTCTTACGCCAATACACACCTCGTCGCGGTTTTGTGCCGCAAGTATGCAGTCAGCGAAGGTTAACTTGCCAATCTGGTTGGCTGGAAAGTAAAGCCATATTGGCTTAATATACAGTTCGCTACCGTCAAGGGAAAACAAATCTTGATATATTGACATCACATCAGGTTCCTGGGACACCTGAGCCAAAATTTTCGACACAAATTGATTGGTAAGGAGAAAGTCTTTTACACCAGCTTTGATCACCAAGTCAGTATTTTGCGAGTCGATTATCTCGGCAATTAAATTAGTGGTAATTTTGGTTTTGGTGGCTGTGGTATATTCTTTGAAAAATTGCCGTATTTCCAACAAAATGGTGAGCGTCTTGGCATCAATTTCCTCGGCATTTTCCCCGCTACCTGCCAAAATTGAGATGCTGTCAAATTTATCTAGTTTTAGGGTTTTTAGCTGCTCGACTGAATCCACATTTACTTGCATAACTTCCATCTTGATATGTGGATATGCTTTGGCAATATTGTCAAATTCAGTTTTAATTTCATCGGTTAAAACCTCTACCGCCAGGTTAACCTGGGAGTCTTTGACTAGGCATTTCGCATATTCTTCGAGAGCGATCGCAGTTTTGCTGTTCCAGCCAATCATTAGATAATTTTCAGTTTCTAGTTCTAAAGTTTGGTTGCGCTCGACACAGCCAATACGGTTAGGCTGTACTACAGGTTCTGGAAAAAACTGAATAGTTGAATCATCTCCAGCTAGGACGATCGCTTCATCATCTCTAGCTAACTTGTAATCTTTGTTTGTTTTTAGTGTCAAGGTGCGATCTCCATGACGCACTCCTAATGGTACAGCTTGCAATAAATGAAACGGCAATTGACCGAAGGTTATATTACTCCATCCTGAAGTAGGACGATAGAAATAAAATTCGTTTCCTTCAAAGCCCACCAAGTTTAAATATACTCTTGCCAGACCTACACTTCGTGAAGTTTGAACTAAAATCCGAGCCAATATATCAGCTTCATTAAGAGTGGTGACCGCGCCAGGAGCAATGTTTTCAGCAAGTCTGCGATATTGTTCCAAATGTAATTCTACGATAATTGGCGGCAGATTTTCTTCTCCATTAGCAGCGACAACTGCCAGGATTCCCTTAACCACTCGTGCATCAGATAAAGTCTTGAATTGCTCGGTATCTGAACTTTTAGCATCATTCAAAATAATAATGGATTTAGCAACTTTGACACCTACTTTATCCAGGTTAGATAAATTTGCGATCGGGCCATTGCGAGTCACCACTCGCGTTGTTTTTAGCTCGACTATATTATTCCGCAGGAAATCATCCATCTCCTCCTTATCTTGGTCAGCCAAGATCACAACGACTGCATCTGATTCTGATTCATTAGCCAACACTAACTCTTTAATAATATCTACAACCCTGTCGCCAAATCCTAAAATTAAAGTATGGTTCTCTTCCACTACCAGACTTTTACCCTTACGCAGCAACTCTAGTCTTGATTCAAACTGCTGGGTAATGAAAGCTATTAAGCTGGAGAACAGCACTAAGCCGATAAAAATCGTGATGACACCCACAAACTTGGCAGCAAAATTGGCCTCGTCTCCTGTGTCTCTTAAACCTATAAGCTGAACAAAAATTTCCCAAAGTAAGTCATCAGTACCTCTTATAGGGCCGTTAGGAAAGAACCGTTCTACAACATAACGTGCAGTTGTCATCACCGCAAAAGCAGCAATAAATACTGACACTAATGCCAGAAAGACCGACATCCCTCCTTTCGACATAAAGTTGTCGAATTTATACTGTAGGCGTTTTTGCCAGGTGATTTCATTTCCAGAAGATCGACTGCTGTTGTTTGTCAAAGTTAATACCAACCTTATATAGTTGTCGAAGTTATCCTGTAGGCGCTTTTGCCAGGAGACTTGATTTCCCGAAGATCGACTGCTATCGTTTGTCAAAGTTACTACCAACCTTTAAACAATACTGGACATATCTAAATCTTACAGAAACTTTGGGTGTATAGGCATAAACCTGACCAGAGCAAAAATTCTAACACACCAAAAACGGAAAAGTACCGACTCTGTAGGGGCAAGAAATCCACCCCTACCGATCGAAACTACTGAGAATTGCTGGCTATAGCAAAATTGGCAAAATCGCTCCCCGGTCAAGTGCCAGATAAATCTCGCCCCCCGGTAGCACCTGAACGTTCACCCCCAGACGCGCCATCACTTCACCGCCCAATCCGGGAATACGCATCTTCAATCCCTTCAAATCGGCAAGGGATTTGATTTCTCGCTTGAACCAACCGCCCATCTGCACGCCTGTGTTACCAGCAGGAAAGTTAATCACGTTGAAGTTGGAGTAAATTTTCTGCATTGCTTCCAAACCGCCGCCATGATATAGCCAAGCGTTCTGCTGCTGGGCGGAGAGACCGAAAGGCACTGCTGTGCCGAAACCCAGGGCGGGATTTTTGCCAATGTAGTAGTAGCTGGCGGTGTGACCGCATTCGACCGTTCCCGCTTGTACGGCGTCTAGAACCTGTAGTCCGGGGACAATCTCACCCGCAGCGAAAGGCGTAATGGTGAAACGCCCGTTTGTCATTTCCCTGATGCGCTTGCAAATGGTGTCAGCGCCTCCGTAAATAGTTTCGAGCGATTTAGGCCAGCTGGTAGCCATCCGCCATCTGATGCTTGGTAGGGCGCTGGTTGTACCGGAAGTTGTAGTCGCCTTGGTACAGGCACCAAGTGCTGTGACGCTGACTGCACCGATCGCAGCTTTGCCAAAAAACTTTCGCCGTTTCATTTGTGGGAATGCCAAATCAAAAATTTATAAGTATCTACTGAGCTTATTTGGTTTCTTCAGCCAAATGGTATAGCCACAGTCCAAATCGAGTCAATCTAAAATCTAAAATCGAATGTTAACTTGGTAGCTTTCCTGATTTATGAAGCAGCAAAAGTTCTTCAACGCCTTAAGATTTGCTTGGCAACGCCTGCTTCAATCAGCAGCAATCTTTCGATACAGCGATCGGGCCATCAGTTTAGTCTGGAGTACCAGTCCTAGCCTCACCTTAATCTTTGCTGTTCTGACTTTGGGCGCGGGACTTTTCCCGGCGGTAATTGCTTACGTTGGCAAGTTAATTGTCGATGGAGTAATCAATGCTTCTCGTTCAGGTTTAGAGAGCGATCGCCTTTTAGCCTTATCCTATGTAGGATTGGAGGCACTCTTAATCGCCCTCTTCAATGGCACACAAAGAGGTCTGGGTGTTTGCCAATCACTCCTGCGGGTATTACTCGGTCAAAAGGTAAACCTTCTGATTCTAGAGAAAGCACTGACACTCGACCTCGTTCACTTTGAGGATTCAGAGTTCTACGACAAAATGAATCAGGCGCGGCGAGAAGCATCAAGCCGTCCCTTGAGCCTAGTTAGCCGCACTTTCAAGCTAATTCAGGATGCTCTCTCCCTGATTACCTACGGCACTCTCCTACTACAATTTTCAGTTTTAGCAGTGGTAATACTAGCAATAGCCGGAATTCCCGCTTTCATCGCCGAGACTCGCTTTGCTGGAGAAGCTTTCCGCTTATTTCGCTGGCGTTCTCCAGAAACGCGAGAACAAACTTACCTAGAAACCTTAATCGCTAGGGAAGACTATGCCAAAGAAGTCAAGTTATACCAGCTTGGGCAAATTTTGTTAGCGCGGTATCGAGACATCTTCCATCGACTTTATGGTGAAGACCGAGATTTAACCGTGCGGCGTGGATTCTGGGGTTATCTGCTCGGCTTGCTCAGTACCGCCACATTCTACCTTGCCTATGCTTGGATTGTCGTAGAAACCATTGGGGGCAAGATTTCCTTGGGAGAGATGACGATGTATTTGGTCATATTCCGCCAAGGACAGTCTACATTTTCCTCGGCTTTGGGTTCAGTTGGGGGAATGTACGAGGATAACCTTTACCTGTCCAACCTTTACGAGTTTTTAGAGCAACGCATTCCCAAATCCAAAGGTAAAGCAACTCAAGGGTTAATTGCTAATGATGGAGTTCGCTTCGAGAATGTCGGCTTCACCTACCCAGGCAGCGAGAAACCTGCATTACAAGGCATCTCTCTGCATCTCAAACCAGGACAGAAACTAGCAATCGTGGGGGAGAACGGTTCGGGAAAAACGACACTAATCAAGCTTTTAACTCGATTGTACACCCCTTCTTCCGGGCGCATTCTGCTAGATGGTTTGGATTTACAAGCATGGGATATAGCAGCATTGCATCGCAGATATGCAGTAATTTTTCAGGACTTTGTGCGCTATCAGTTTACTGTCGGGGAGAATGTGGGTGTGGGAGATGTTGAGCATCTGCAAGACCGAGAGCGTTGGCAAATGGCTGCTGCTAAGGGTATGGCTAAATCTTTGATCGAGTCAATGCCTGCTGGCTTTGAAACGCAGTTGGGGCGTTGGTTCAAAGCTGGAATTGAACTTTCTGGCGGCGAGTGGCAAAAAATCGCGCTTTCTAGGGCTTTTATGCGGACTGATGCTGATATTTTGGTGCTGGACGAACCTACGGCGGCGATGGATGCGGAAGCTGAGTTCCAAATTTTTAACCATTTACGGACTGTGACGAAAACTCAAATGGTGATTCTCATCTCTCACCGCTTTTCTACTGTGCGGATGGCTGACACGATTGTGGTTTTGGCGGATGGGGTGGTGGTGGAAGCAGGCACTCATGAGAAGTTATTGGAGGCACAGGGGCGTTATGCTCGACTCTTTTCGCTGCAAGCGGCTGGATATCAGTAGGGGCTAGGGGCTAGGGTTTCAGGAATTGAGAATGTCCTAACTGACTCATCGGTTGCTATAATTGCCATTCCCACGCAAAAAATAATTTATTTGCCACTCTCCATTAGAGCGAATAAAACTGACTTTATAATCTCTTGGTTCATGGTAAAGAAAGCGGTTCTGAACCCATCCTTTTTTACCATTTGTCAGCACAACAGGCGTCCAACCATTAGGAGAATTGACCTCTTCTTGCAAACGCTGTGGCAGGTTATTGAAAGTTTTGGCATCAAACTTTACGACTTCTTTAGAAAGCACGGTCACTATAGAAGCACCAGTACCTGGTTCAGAACGAACATTAACACTTTCTCCTAAAATTCCCATTTGTTCTTGCCAACCAAAATCATAAATTGGTTTGCCGGAAGTAATTGGACAAACCCATATATCCGAACCAAGTTCTTGTTCGGGGACTTGTGTATCTGGTTCGATCGTACAGCCTGTGCTAACTGCCTTTTCCATGTATTGCCAGAAAAGAGATTGAGGGTCATCGATATTATAAGCATCCAGATTAATTGAACTGTCAAAACTAAATCGGGTTTTGGTTGTGACAATGTTGCGAATAAAATTAGCATCGCGTCGTTTAGTTGCATCCAAAAGACGTACTCGGAATTGCGGAAAGGTATTCGGATTAGGTTGAGGAGATGAATTTAGATCTGTGGGGGTATTTAATTCCAAATCCGAAGTAGAATTTGGTGGTAAAGAATTAGCAGTCGATTCTGGTAATGAACTTTGGTCATTAGATACAGATTCTCTGTTGTTGAGATAAGAAATAGCTGCTAAAGTCGAACCAGTTATTGCACCCAAGGCTATCAATATAATTATAAAAAACTGTTGGGATTTCATGGCAGTGCCTCTTTGAGCTAAATTTAGGGGTAGTGGCTAGTGCCGCTACGCAAAAGTCACTCATTCAAATGCCCATGATAAAACTTTTTAGGTATGTTGTTGCGCTTGGGTGCTATCTTAAAGAGCGCTGAAGCGCAACAACATACCAAATATAACTCCTGTTGGGTTTCGCTTCACAATGGCTAGGGCCTACAAAGAAATGGCGAAGGTATTGTCTGGGAAAACAGGTTGTTAGGTAGTAAGCTGGATTGAGGTACAATATCTAGATTGGTTGGTTACCGGAAAACGAGCTAAAGCCCCTGGCTTCAGACATGGGGATGTAAGCGATTCGCGGTTTTAACCGCCGTCAAATATTACATTTTGTTGCTTGTCTATTTATTTTACGCTACAACTGCCAAAATAAGAACGAGCAACAAAGGTCGATCTAATGATAGTCTACGAGTTCAAGCTCAAAGGGAAAAAACAACAATATCAAGCCGTTGATGACGCGATCCGCACATCGCAGTTCATCAGAAACAAATGTTTGCGTTTCTGGATGGACAACAAGGGTATAAACAAATACGACTTAAGTGCTTATACGGCGGTACTAGCCAAACAATTCCCCTTTGCTAATGAACTCAATTCGACAGCTAGACAAGCCTCATCCGAACGGTGCTGGTCAGGGATTAACAGATTCTTTGAGAACTGCAAAAAGAAGATTGCAGGTAAAAAAGGCTTCCCTAGATTCAAAAAAAATCAACGTTCCGTAGAGTACAAAAAATCAGGATGGAAGCTTTCTTCAGATCGAAAAAGAATAACTTTTACCGATCGAAAAGGAATTGGTTCAGTTAAGCTAATTGGCACTTACGACTTGCATTTTTACCAAATTGAACAAATTCAACGGGTAAGATTAGTTAAGAGAGTCGATGGTTATTATTGCCAATTCTGTATATCAGCAGAAGTTAAACAAGATTTGCAACCCACGGGTAAAGCTATCGGATTAGATGTCGGATTAAACCATTTTTATACGGATAGCCAGGGCGAAAAGGTGGATAATCCCCGATTTTTGAGGAAGTCCGAAAAAAAGTTAAAAAGGGCGCAACGCCGAGTCTCCAAAAAGGTTAAAGGCTCAAACAACAGGGAAAAAGCGATCGATCGTTTGGGGAGAACGCATTTAAAAGTGTCACGCCAACGTAAAGATTTCGCTGTGAAATTAGCGAGATGCGTGGTGATGTCTAATGATATCGTGGCAGTGGAAGACTTGCCAGTGCGAAATATGGTGAAAAACCATCACTTAGCGAAGTCAATTAGTGATGCTGCTTGGTCACAATTTAGAGAATGGTTAAAGTATTTTGCCCTAAAGTTTGGCAAAATTGCTATAGCGGTTCCGCCCCATTTCACAAGCCAAAATTGTTCTGGCTGTGGGCAAGTTGTGAAAAAATCTCTATCTATTCGCACTCACGTTTGTAAATGTGGTGTCGTGCTAGACAGAGATGAGAATGCCGCAATTAATATTTTAATTAAGGCATTAAGATTGCTTGGTTATATATCAAATACCGTTGGGCAAACGGAAATTAACGCTTGTGGAGAGATGACCCTCTACTTAAGACTGGAAACGGTTCTTAAGCAAGATCACTCGTTGAAGCAAGAATCCCCGTCCCTTTAGGGCTGGGGAGTGTCAATTGGGCGACTCTCGTCCAACTGACCCCGGTAAACTAACTGCCTGTTAGCATCGAAGAGAAAAAAGTCTGGTGTGCAAGCTGCTGTGTATGCTTTGGCAGTCTCTTGGCTCTCATCGTAGCAGAAGGGAAAGGTGAAACCCAACTCAACAGCCATCTCTTTGAGCTTTTCGGGTGCATCGTTCGGGTAATTGGCGATGTCGTTGGCGCTGATAGCAACTATTCCGACATTTTGTGCTTGATAATCTTTTCCGAGTTGCGCTAATTCGGCCTGAATATGCTTGACAAACGGACAGTGCTGACAGATAAACATTACCAGCAGCGCTTTCTTATAGCTAAAGGTGGCAAGTGATATCATTTCACCAGATACTGCATCTGGTAGCTGGAAATCGGGTGCTTTTGTTCCCAATGCCAACATGGTGGAAGCGGTTAACGCCATTGCAACAACTGCCTTTTGAAGAGGATTTTATTTTCACGATATCAGGGGGAGGGTGGCGCTGCAATCGGAAACGATCGCATTCCCACTTCAACGGCCAGCGTCTGGGTAGGTTAACCTGGAGCAGGTGGCACCAGGATTATCAATCCAAAAACTGATATTGATATGACGTCTGTTTATTGCAGTAAAGGACACGAAAACACTGCCAGCAATCTGTTTTGCCAACAGTGCGGCGAAAAGCTGAATCAATCTGCCGCTAAGGGTATTTATGGAGGAGTGCTGCTGGGCGATCGCTACCGCATTGTACGCGAACTCGGACATGGTGGTTTCGGACGCACCTATCTGGCGAAAGATAGCAACCGCTTTGAGGAAGTTTGCGTCCTCAAAGAATTTGCGCCCCAGGTTCGCGGTACTTACGCACTGCAAAAAGCTTCAGAACTGTTTGAACGGGAAGCTGGCGTCCTCTACAAGCTGCAACATCCGCAAATCCCACGTTTTCGAGAACTGTTCCGCGTCAAGGTGGAGGAAGAAGGACACCTGTTTTTGGTGCAAGACTACGTTGAAGGGGAAACTTACCGCGCTTTGTTAGATGCCCGAAAACGTCAAGGACTGCGATTTAATGAGGCAGAAGTCACTCAGCTAATGGTGCAAATTCTGCCGGTGTTGGAGTATATCCACTCCATAGGTGTAATTCACCGCGATATTTCCCCAGATAATCTGATGTTGCGGAATTCTGACTTGCTACCCATACTGATTGACTTTGGCGGCGTTAAGCAAGTGGCAGCTAATGCAGAATCTGAATTTACTCAGGCGGCATCTGGTGGTACTCCTTCTTTTGCGACTCGGTTAGGCAAAATTGGATATGCGCCAAATGAACAAATGCAAGTTGGGGTGGTTTATCCTCACAGCGATTTGTACGCTTTGGCAGCAACGGTTTTGGTGTTGTTGACTGGTAAGGAACCGCAACAATTAATCGACGCCCACAATATGACTTGGAACTGGCGACAGGAAGTTAATCTGAGTTCCAGTTTCGGTGCAATATTAGATAAAATGTTGGCTAATCGACCGGGCGATCGCTACCAATCCGCCCGCGAAGTGCGGCAAGTTCTCACGCCAGCAACATCCAATTTACCTCCTACTCAGCCTTTGGCGGGCGGGACGCCCACCCCACAAACCCCACAAGTGGGAACCCTACTCGAAGATTCTACCAAGCGAAATTGGTCGGGAACGCTTCCTTCCAAAGGTTTCTACGAATTGGTCATTGTCTCCAAAGCATCAAAGCCACTGGATTATCAACTTAACCTCACAGCTGAAAATCCCGCGCCTCCTCCCGAACCTGAACCACCTGCATCACCACCCTCTACGCCTTCTCCTTCACTCACGACCGAACCGACCGAACCCACGACCGAACCCACGACCGAACCCACGACCGAACCCACGACCGAACCTACGACCGAACCTACTGCGCCTACTCCCACACCTACCGAAACACCTTCTTCGGGAATTTGACCAAATTAGGGTAGTTGCGTTGGGAATAGCGATCGGCTTTAATTCTTTCATGATAAATTTGCCAAGCGATCTAGAATTTGGCGGCGGTTGCTGCCCTTTTCAACAAATTAAAAGACTAATTTTACAAATCAGTCAATAACCTTGCTTTCCGCAATATAAACTTTCTGCTATGCTATAGTAAAATCTTAGTGTTTTATTCAATTTACTCCCATGATTGCCAATAAAACTTTAACGACCTTAACATCAGCAGAAATCGAAACAATTTTTCAAGAATTAGTTAATCAATGGCAAGAAGAAACAAGGGGAATTTCATCTTCTACTGAATTGATTTTACACCCTGCTTATCAACAAATTATCGGCATGGGTGAAGATGTTATTCCTTTATTATTAAGAGAATTAGAGCAAAAATCTGGACGCTGGTTTTGGGCTTTAAAATCAATTACTAGGCATGATCCTGTCCCCGGAGAATTAAGAGGTAAAACTCAATCAATGATTAATATTTGGTTAGATTGGGGACGTGAAAACGGTTATCAATGGTAGGAAATAATGCTTGGCAAAAACAGGTTTCAGAGGTAACAATGCAAATCACATTGAGCCAAGAGCAAACCCAAGTCCTTGAAGCTTTGGTAAAGCATGGTCAATATCCCTCCCTTGAAGAAGCTCTTAACACAGCCTTGCTGTTATTAATCGATGATGTTACTCTATCCGATGACAACAACAGCCCAAACTATTTAGCGTGGGTCGAAGAAACTCGCCAGAAAATTGACCTAGCACGAGAACAAGCGCAACGTGGTGAAGTGCTAAATGCAGAAGACGTATTAGCTCAACTTAGAGATAAAGTGAAAAAAGCCAAAGAAGTAATAGCATGAATAGTTTGCTCATTACGCTCGAAGCAAGTCGAGATTTATCGGAAATTTCTGATTACTTTTTGGCGCAAAGTGAGGAAGTTTACAAATCAGTCAATAACCTTGCTTTCCGCAATATAAACTTTAACACAGTTTCATTTTTAGCAATAATATCAACCTGGATTTCCATCCCCGATTGTAAAGCATTTTTCGGGTTATCTTTTAAATAAATCTTATCCGGTTGAATCGTTACTTCATAATAAGGAGGAATCGGATTAGCTCCTGTATTTTGTGGTATAATAGCATCAGGAGAAATCGCCATTACTTTTCCTTCTAAAATCCCATAATCAGGGTAAGGATAAGCACCCACACGCATTTGAGACTTTTGGGCAATTTTCACTTTAGCAATATCCTCAGTAGAAACCCTAGCTTTAATCACCAAAGGAGTATTACTTGGGGCAATTTGGGCTATTTCTTCGCCAATACGTACAGTTTGATTAGTATTCCGCAAATTCAATTTGAGAATCACCCCAGCGATAGGTGCAGCAACAACTGTTTTACTGATTTCTCGTTGTACTTGTAATAATTCTTGCCTGTCACTCCCTAATTGTTTTTCTAGTTCACTTTGACGTTGTAATAAACTATTTCGATCCTGATTTAAACGGGCTAAACTGGATTCTCCCATAGCCTTTTCCTGACCTATTTTTTCCTTTGCCATTGTCACGAGTCCATCACTAGGATTAAGACTGGCTAAGGCGGTTTGTAACCTAGCTTGAGCAGATTTTATCATTTTTGACTGACGCATTACAGTTTGTTTTTGACTTTGTAATAATGCCGTGCGTTCTGCTACCGATTCCTGTTGTTGTTCAACAGCTAATTGAGCTTCTTCCAATAGATTTTTACCTAATGCAGATTCTCCTGCCTTTTCATATCTATCGCGTTTTTGTTGAGCAATTCTTAAAGCAGATTGACTAGCGCGTAATGAGGCTTCGGAAGCTTTGATATCACTTTGGGCTTTTTGCCATTCTTCCTCAGCAACTTGTAAATTTGCTCTCGATTCATTCACTTGAGCTTCTACAGTTAAACGCCGTTCGTTATACTCTTTTTCCATCCGAAAATAATCCGCTTGAGCCGAAGCTATAGCTCGATTCATTCTTTCTTTTTCTGCATCTAGTTGAAGGTTTAAATTCTTTAATTGTTCCGAAACTTGTTGTAATTGTTGCAAATTTTGTTGGATGCTTCCTTGAAGTTGGGATTGACGAGTGCTAAAACGAGACGCATCCAAGGTAACTAAAGGTTGTCCTTCAGTTACAGTTTGATTTTCTTTGACATCAATCCCAATCACAGTCCCCTCGGTGGGCGCTTGTACCAATTTCACCTCCCCGTTGGGGCGCACCACTGCTGGGGCTTTCACAGTGACAGGTAAGGGGGTAAAGGCGGATACGGTAAAGGCGATGGCTACTGTACTCACTAAAAATAGACCCCCAAAAATTGTCCAGCCACTCACAGGGGGTAAAAATTCGTCCTCTTGAGATACGGGGAGAAAATCAGGGTTAGGGTTTTTCAGCATAATTACGCAATTTCCTACAATTCAATATTTGTAAGGCTTCCAGTCGAAAGCTTTACGAAAACTTCATAAAACCAAGGTGATTTATGAGATTTTGTCAAGACATGATTAGGAAAAATTCAGTGAAAGCCACAATTGATAAGTTTTTTTTATAACCTACATTGTATTACATTAGTAAACCTAACTCCCCAATCAACTAGGAGACATCTAATGAAAGATATTCATAACAATCCTTTATTTTCTGAGATCACGGCTGAGGAAGAATTAACTGTACAAGGTGGTAATCCGGCTCTTATCCGTGAAGCAATCAAATTTGGTGTACTAGCAGTCAGGGCTGCACTACGAGCATCCGTGTGGTGGTTGAACCGGCCCGGTAATGGGGTTATTTTTTGGGACAAGAAAAAAACTTATGGTGATGTAATACGAGCAGGTGTAGGCATCGCAAACGATATAGATGTACCTGGCTCTGCCAGCTTCGGTATTAAGAACAATGGAACATGGGTGCCTTTCTAATCGAAATCTTAGTACCGAAATAGCATAGATTGTAGGAGTTTAGCAGTGCTAAACTCCTATTTCCGATGATTTTGTAACCAAATTTATATGACCTAAATTAAGTAGAGAAACTGCCCAAATATCTCTATTTATATTCTACAATTACGATGTTTATTTACATGAAAAAATACCCCAGCATCTTACAACAAAACGAAGAAGATTGCGGTGCAGCTTGTTTAGCAACAATTGTCAAATACTATAATAAAACTTTTAACGTTAATCGCATTAGAGAAGCCATTGGAACAGGACAATTAGGAACTACATTAACAGGATTAAGACGAGGTGCAGAAAATCTCGGATTTGATGCTATTTCTAAACGAGCAAACCCCGACATCTTCAACAAAATGAAAGATGCACCTTTACCCGCCATTATCCACTGGAAAGGCTATCATTACGTTGTTTTATACGGTAAAAAAGGCAGAAAATATGTCATCGCCGATCCTGGTGTAGGAATTCGTTATATTACCCGTCAAGAATTAGCTGAAAATTGGACAGGATTAACCACTCTTTTATTACAACCAGATCCCATTCGCTTTGCCCAACAACCTGATGACAAAATTCAGGGTATTAGCCGTTTCTTTCAGCGCGTTGCACCTTATAAATTTATCCTATTTGAAGCATTTTTAATCAATATATGCGTAGGAATTTTATCTTTAACCTCACCATTTTTAATTCAAATATTAACCGATGACGTGCTAATCCGAGGTGATACGCAAATTCTCAAAGGATTGGCAATAGCCATTATCATAATGAGCCTAGTTAGTAGTGGATTAGGAGTAGTACAAGCCAATTTAATCACCCAATTTACCCAGCGTTTAGAACTGGGATTCGTGAAAGAGTTTGGCAGAAAAATACTTCGCTTACCTCTACAATATTATGAAACACACCGCAGCGGTGAAGTCATCAGTCGTTTAGGAGACATTCAACAAATTAACCAATTAGTTTCCCAAATTGTAATTAGCCTCCCCAGTCAATTTTTTATTGCCGTTATTTCTTTTGGTTTCATGCTATTTTATAGCTGGAAACTCAGCTTATTTGTCATATTACAAACCCTTTTAAATGCTGTATCACCCCTAATTTTTCTCATTCCATTACAGCGTAAAATTCGAGATATCATGGTTTTAGATGCAGAGAATCAAGGGGTATTAGTAGAAAGCTTTAAAGGTGCAGTAACTTTAAAAACAACCACCGCTGAACCTCAATTTTGGGAAGACTTACAAACTCGATTCGGACGACTTGCCAATATGGGTTTTAGAACCGCCCAAATTGGGATTGCAAATAGCACATTTTCCGGGATTATTTCTAGTATTGGAGGAGTTGCTTTACTCTGGATAGGAAGTACCTTAGTCATCAGTAAAGAATTAACCATTGGACAACTATTAGCATTTAATAGTATGAGTGGTAATTTTTCTGGCTTTATTGGTACAATCATCGGCTTAATTGATGAATTTGTCAGAGTCAAAACGGCAATTGAACGCTTAACATCAGTGATTGATTATCGTTCAGAAGTACAAAATGATGAGAAAAAAGAATGGGGCAAATTTTTCCCTAATGATAATATTTCCTGCGAAAATTTGCTGTTTCATCATGCTGGAAGATTAGATTTATTAAATAACTTTAGCGTCACGATAGAAGGTGGTAAAGTAACGGCAATTATTGGTCAATCTGGTTGTGGAAAAAGCACCTTAGTCAAACTGATTACCGGATTATATGAATTGCAGGGAGGTGCAATCAAAGTAGGAATTTATAACTTACAAAATTTATCTATAGAATGTGTGAGAAAACAAATCATTTTAGTTCCTCAAGATGCCCATTTTTGGAGCCGAAGTATCATTGAGAACTTTCGCTTAGGTTCCCCTCATCTGACATTTGAAGAAATCGTCAAAGCTTGTCAAATTGCCGAAGCCGATCGATTTCTTGATAAATTACCTGAAAAATACTTGACAGTTTTAGGAGAATTTGGTACAAATCTATCAGGAGGTCAACGTCAAAGATTAGCAATTGCCAGAGCCATTGCCAACGATCCATCTGTTCTTATTTTAGATGAATCTACTGCCGGATTAGACCCTATTAGTGAAGCAAAACTCCTAGATAAATTATTAGAATCGCGTCAAGGAAAAACAACAATTCTCATTAGTCATCGTCCCAGCGTAAATCAGAGAGCCAATGATATTATTTATATGGAAGAAGGGCAATTGAAATTACAAGGAAGCTTAGATGATGTATTAAAAATTGAGGGAGAACATTTAAGATTTTTCACTTCGTCATTATCTTAATCCATAACTTCAGTATCTTTGGCTCGCCGCCTCTGCTACCACCCGAACATTATCCTACACGGCGTTGGTGTCAGCGAATCGGTGATTCGTTCGCCATTGAAGAAGCCATAAAAAGAATATTTTGGCGTTCTTCGGCTAAAAAACTAACCGTGTAAATCATCCCATCTTGTTGCCACATTACCGATGAAAACGTATTAGGCGGACTTTGCTTTTGTCCCTCCAGCAGATATCCTTTAATTCCTCTTGCCAAGGTGATTACTTGCGCTGCGGCTTGGTGTTGTATAAATTCTCGCTGTGCGTTGGCGGAACTTTGGCTAGCTACCGAAAAGCTGCCTACCAAACAGGGAAAGCCACCAGAATCGCAACTAAACAAGCCAACAGTTAATCCCGCTGGAGTTGTGGAAGGAAAAACCCGCACAGTCAGTTCGCTGATGAAATCTTCGTCAGCGGGGCCTCCGAGAAGAATTCGAGATGGCAAGCGCATTTTCCAACCCGGTGGGACGCTATTGCCGATCGCATTTAAGTGGGGTCTAAAAATTTCGGCTGGAACGGCGGAAGCTTTAACTGGAATGCCTAGAGCAGCTAGGATGATTGGTAATGCTAAGAATTTGCGCCAAAACATTTGATATAAAAACCCTGCTAAGTAGGTAGGCATAATTAAACGTAAAACTCCAGGCCCTTAGAAACCGGGTTTCTGGGAGTTCAGTTTATTTACGCCCACCTACTTATTGTATATAATATCAATCATTACCGCCTAAACGCTTATTTCTATAAAGGTAATCATATTTAGATAATTTCTCAACGCAGTCGTAGTAATTTGATATGTACGCTTCTATTTTTTCTCTAGCTTCCTCATCCAAGCACTCTATTAATATATAATTGGGTTGATATTTGTTGAAATCCAAACCTTTTAATACATTTAGTTCAAAACCTTCCACATCTAGAGAAAAGAAATCTATCTCTGTAACTTTTACTTCATCTAGTATATCTGTCAGCGTTCTAGCTGGCACTTCAACTACATAAGGTGTGATGTCATAATATTTTTTCGCTATTTCTAAATGACCCGCTTCTGACTGGGAAGATTTGAAAGAGCCTTTGACTAAGGACATCAGATTTCCGTAGTTCATTTCCACTGTAGCCGATGAATAGTCAGAAGATACCAAAGCACAATTAAAAACTTTGGATTTTGGACGTTCTTTTACGCACTCTCGATAAAGTTCGGGAATGGGTTCAATTAAAATTCCCGTCCAATTCTTAAAGCATTCTAAATAATAAGTGTTGCTTTCCGAAAAACCATCATTAGCCCCAACTTCGATAAAAAAACCTTGAGTTGGGAGATATTTTGCTAATTTTCGATCGAGTTCGCCTTTCCCAGGTTTGGAATAGCGATCGCTTCCCCAAAACTCAAACCAACGACGACGCGATCGTTTCAGCGATTTCTTCAATTTTGAAAGTTGGAACATCGTCTCACATCCTGAACATCCTCAGCATTACTCAATCAATCCGGGGCACGGCATCGAAAGTCTTGTGGTGAGCCAGAAATACTACCTACGCCGTGCTACTACTCCAAACTTATATCAAATTTGGAGTGGGGATTGCCCACCCCAAAACTAACCGAAATTAAGCTTCATCCAGCGCTGCAATACCCGGTAACACCTTACCTTCAAGCAACTCCAGACTAGCACCGCCGCCTGTAGAAATGTGGCTCATTTGTTCCGCCACACCCACTTTTTCCACAGCAGCAACAGAGTCGCCGCCGCCGATGATGGTGTCGGTGCCTTGTTTGGTAAGATCGGCGAGAGTGCGTGCGATCGCTTCCGTACCAGCCGCAAACTTATCAAACTCAAACACACCCATCGGCCCATTCCACAGAACCGATTTGCAATCAGCCAGCGCTGACTGGAAAGTTTTCACCGAATCCGGGCCAATATCCAAACCCATCCAACCATCGGGAATATTTTCCACGCTGACAATTTGAGATTCAGCATCAGCAGAGAACTTATCCGCAACTATCACATCCGTAGGTAACAGCAACTGCACGCCCCGCTCTTTTGCCTTAGCTTCCAGAGACTTCGCCAATTCCAGCTTATCCTCTTCCACCAGCGACTTACCCACGCTGAGGCCGCGAGCCTTGTAGAAAGTGAAAATCATACCGCCACCAAGCAGCAGCTTATCGCACTTATCCAACAGGGTTTCGATCACACCAATCTTACTGGAAACCTTAGAGCCACCGATAATTGCAGCTAGAGGACGCTTGGGATTTTCGATCGCATTTTGCAGATATTGCAATTCCTTCTCAATCAAATACCCAGCTACAGAAGGACTGAGATACTTAGTCACACCTTCCGTAGAAGCATGAGCGCGGTGAGCCGTCCCAAAAGCATCATTGACATACAAATCTGCATTTGCAGCCAATTTTTTCGCGAATTCCGGGTCATTCTTCTCCTCTTCTGGGTGGAAGCGGACATTTTCCAACAAAATCACTTGCCCGTTTTGCATCGCCCCTACTTTAGCAGCAGCCTCATCGCCAATGCAGTCATCAGTTTTGACAACTTCCTGACCCAGCAACTCCGAGAGGCGTTTGGCAACAGGCGTCAGGCGATATTTCTCATCCACACCCTTGGGACGCCCGAAGTGGCTGCACAGAATTACTTTAGCTCCCTTACCAGTCAGATCGTTAATTGTGGGCAAAGCAGCCCGAATGCGGGTATCATCCGTAATGTTGCCAGCGTCATCTAGCGGTACGTTAAAGTCTGCCCGAACCAAGACCCGTTTTCCAGCTAAGTCTGACGACGACAAATTTGCTACAGTTTTTTTGGACACCGAAAAAACCTCCTAATCACTTTGTTTCACCGAATCTGCGTGCCATCGGTCGTCCGTTCTGTCTACGCAGTCCACATTTTACCGGAGTCCGGGATCACCAGGTACGTGCAATGTTTAAGACAGTTTTGTTTCCAGTCGATCAAAGTCGCGAAGCCCGCGAAGCGGCGGATGTAGTTATCGAGGTCGTGAAAAAATACAGCAGTCGCCTGATTCTGCTGTCCGTTCTAGAACCACCGCCAGAGGAGGGGGCGTCTGCCAACCCGGATGCGATGACCTCCCCAGACGCAGTGGCACAACTGCTCAAAACGGCCCAGTCCCTGTTTGCCGAGCAAGGAATTCAAGCCGAAGCCCTCGAACGTGAAGGCAATCCTGCTTTCACTATCTGCGATGTGGCTGACGAAGTTGACGCCGATTTAATCGTGATGGGTTGCCGAGGACTGGGTTTGACCGAAGATGGAGTTGCCGAAAGCGTGACTAATCGCGTAATTAACCTGTCTCCATGCCCAGTGTTGATTGTGCCTTAGTCGATCTTTGATACTGAGAGGAGTATAAAAAGGCCAAACGGCATAACCTTAAGAGTTAAAACTGTTTGGATAGTCACGTCACCTCCTTGGACACCAAGTTTGTCACCTTAGTACCCGATTAGCAAGAGGTAAAAAACTATGAAATTCGCTCTATTCACACAGGTAGTATTGCCTGAAAACATCCCTAAGTATGGTCTGAAAAAAGGTGATATGGCAACTATTGTTGAGCATTACCCCATGCCAGAAAGTCAAGAAGACGGTTATAGCTTGGCAGGTTTTAACGTCGAAACAATCACTGTTGAAGTGGCAGAATCCCAGATTGAACGAGTAAAGGCTTCTGTCTCCCAGTTTGTGGTTTGACAAGCTTTTTCTAAACTTAAACTAAAATCCTATGACTTCTCCTCCAATTCAATGGTATCCCGGACACATTGCCAAAGCTGAAAAGGCACTAAAAGAACAGCTGAAGTTGGTGGATGTGGTGCTGGAAGTGCGGGATGCCCGCATTCCACTGGTAACCCAGCATCCCCTAGTTTCTCAGTGGACTGGTAGCAAGATGAGGGTATTGGTTCTCAACCGCGTCGATATGATTCCTCCTCAAGTGCGGCAATTGTGGATTGATTGGTTTAGAAGGCAAGGGGAAACGCCATATTTCACGGATGCACAACACGGTAAGGGGACGGCAGCTGTGACGTTGGCGGCGCAGGCGGCTGGGGTAGGGGTGAATCAAAGAAGGTCCGATCGCGGTATGCTTCCCCGTCCAGTCCGTGCAGTTGCGATCGGCTTTCCCAATGTGGGCAAGTCAGCCCTGATTAATCGCTTGTTGGGGAAAAGGGTGGTGGAAAGTGCCCGTCGTGCCGGTGTGACGAAGCAATTGCGTTGGGTCAGAATTTCTGAAGAGATTGAGTTATTGGATGCACCTGGGGTTATTCCCGCTAGGTTGGACGATCGGGACGCGGCGATTAAGTTAGCTATTTGCGATGATATCGGTGAGGCTTCTTACAACAATCAGCAAATAGGGGCTGAGTTTGTGGATTTGCTGACATATCTGGAAGCTACAGCCGGTCATTTGTTACCGAAATCTCCTTTGCGATCGCGTTACGGATTAGACGCTACAAATGTAACTGGTGAGGATTATTTGTTAACTTTAGCTAACGAAAAATTTAAAGGTGATACGGAACGTGCTGCACGGCAACTGTTGAATGATTTTCGCAAAGGTTTGTTGGGTTCAATTCCGTTAGAGTTGCCGCCAAACTAAATAGTCTATCTGATGAAAGCAAACTTTGCGTTGCAAGTCAATATCTAGTTAAAAAAATATACACTGTATGGACGAGTCCCGTACAGTGGGTTCTGCTATAGCCACCCTGCGCCATCAATAGACTGGGGATGATTATAGCGTCCAAGCGATCGGATGAGGTACAGTGCTTTTTCTCCCACTCCCCCACTCCCCCACTCCCCCACTCCCCCTGAATTACGATGAAAGCAGGTTTTGGCCTATTTCTTCTTTGGAACCCTGTTTTGGCTACCAATTTTACGATTGCTGTGGTTATGGTGGTACTAAGTAGATGCGATCGCCTAAAACGCGCGATCGGCTACCACGGGCCAATGGATTAAAGATCGTCAGGGCTTCTATTCAAAATATTTTGACCATCAAGACAATTAGGGTGGAATTAATGGTTGAGCTTAAACTGCACCTATACATTGAACAACATATAGAAAAAACAGTCACAGTTAATCGGGATACCTTTACTCTAGGTCGTTCCCTAGACTGCGATTGGCACTTGCCTTATTTTGGTATTTCTCGATACCACGCCCGCCTTTTTAAATCATCTGACGGAGTGTGGTTCGTTGAAGATATGGGTAGCAAAAACGGTACGGTAGTGAATGGACAATTTGCTACATCTCCTCAAATATTGAATCACGGCGACGTAATTCAGCTAGGGAGTATTTATCTAAGCGCACTCTTTGGTGACGACGCCATTAAAACAAACAATAATGGGGATATGGAAACCCAAGTTGTAGGAATGACCATTTTTCGTAATGTTCAAGACCTACAACAGCAATGGATACAAGCTGATGACCAAGATGACGAATTTAACCGTCCAGTCATAGCCATTTCTCGTCTCAAAGACCTCTTAAATATAGCCAAAGGGCTGAATTCTGCTGAGTCTATAGAGGAGATTTTTAAAGCTGCACAGACAGTTGTTTTTCGTTACCTTAAAGGTATTGAGCGTTTAGCTTTGTTAATAGATATTAATGGGTCTGGTCAGCTTGAATTACTCAATGGTGCCGCCAGAGACCTTTACGAACATCAAAATATGATGGCTGATGGAAATTGGATTAGCCGCAGTGTTTGTCAAAAAGTATTTGATGAAAAGGTGGCGATTCAAACAGCTGATGCCCAGCAAGACGAACGATTTGATAGCGAACAGAGTATCATAGACAAAGGCATTCATAGCATCATGGCTGTTCCTCTCTGGGATGAAAATAAGGTTGTGGGCGTTCTTTATGCCGATGGACATATTTGTTTTGGCGATTCTTTTAAAGATTCGGTTCAAGAAAGTGAAGAAGATATCAGCTTTTTTTCGACATTAGCAAACCTACTGGCTTCCAGCGTGCAACGTTGGCTCCTCACACGCAAACTCAGAAACGAAGAAAAAATTCGGCACAGACTAGAGCGCTATCACTCTCCTGCAGTAGTGCAGCAGATGATGATGGGAGGAACTTTGGCAGATGGTCGTCTATCTCCTAAAGAAAGTGAAATCAGTATTCTATTTGCTGATATTGTTGGCTTTACCGCTCTTTCAGAACGTTTAAGTCCCGGCCAAATTGCGGAATTACTTAATAGTTTTTTCGAGGAGATGTTGCACGAAGTTTTTGCCGCAGGTGGAACGCTCGATAAGTTTATTGGAGATTGTATAATGGCTTTTTTTGGGGCTCCCGAACCTCAGCCAGATCATGCAGATCGCGCTTTTACTGCTGCTAAAGGAATGCTCGATCGCCTAGATAATCTTAATGCTAATAAAGTCTTGCGCGAACCGCTACAATTGCGGATTGCCATCAATACAGGTAAGGCTGTGGTTGGAGATGTAGGCAGCTCTCAAAGGGTTGATTATACGGTTTTAGGCCCGACTATTAATTTGGCATCCCGGATGGAAGCAATTTGTCCAGTCGGTAAATGTGTGGTGAGCGAAACAACCTATAATTTACTGCGACCGTCCCAACGCATAGGTTTAGATGATATGGGAGAATACCGTTTTAAAGGTATTGAGCGACCAATACGAGTTTATTACACCCATAGAAACAGCATTTTTAACATTCCCGAATAATCTCAAATCTGAAATTTCCCACAACCCACTTCATCTTGGATATGTAACACTTTTCCCGCTGAAGATGCTGGCACTTTCGTATTAACGCTCAGGCGATAAAAATGATTGAAGCGCGATAAATTTACCCAGGATGGCAAAGTTTCTTGCCGCTTAGAGGAAAAGACTTTTTGGAAGTTGGGATAAGTTTCTCCACTGAGGGGGTTCCGTGTGGGAACAATGCAGCGTTGGCACGGATTAATCCCTTCCAGCATTACTTCTCCGACTTGAAACCGAACCACCTCTTCGGCATTCGCAAATAGTTGGTCTTCCCAAAATGGTGGGACGCCACCAATCTCGATGTTAGCTCGTAGACGTAGCCGCATCTCATCGACGCTGACTCCGGGAAACCAGGATGCGACTGTTTCCAGGGTGGCGGTGCTGATGACGGTTGGCCCCGACGCAATGGGATCGTCTGGAAAACCCAAGAGCGAGTTCCTAGCCAGTTGGACGGTGAAGCCGAAATAGTCGCTTAACCAAGCTTCTAGTTCGGTAAGTTCTGCTTCTAAATGAAATGTTTGTTTTTCTTCTGTTCCTTGGATTTGCAGGGAGACGGCTTTCGCTGTGGCATCCCATGTCGATCGCAATAAATGAACTTTGGCGTTGCGCTTGCCATTCACAAATCGACCTTGTGCGTCAAATATAGCAAATTCGCGATCGCCCTCTAGAGCGCCGCTAGCTAGAACGGTTGCCTGAGTCACTGCTACTGCATCCAGCGACTTAATCGGGTAAATGAAAATGCTTGCAATATATGGCATCTGGATAGTTCCGATTAGAGATAGCGATATGCCGATCGCACGCACTCGCGTAGCACCCAATTTCTTAACTATATCTTAAGTTCTGCGCTCTTTAAAATTTAATTTCTAACCATTGTGGTATTTTTAGATCGTGAACATCCTGCTAAAGGATGAAAATAACAGTAGCAAAACATACTTATGACTCGAATAAATGGGTATCTTGGCCGTCGGCATCTCTTGAAACTGGCAGGTATTGGCGGGGTTAGTTTGGCAGTGACTGCTACCACTGGGGTACTCTGGGGCGCACAGCAAGCTGTTAGGCCACAACTAGCTGCTGCCGATCAACCTTCAGAAAACCCTAACCCAGTCAGACCTGATGACGCTTTAAAAAAATTGCTGGATGGTAATAAACGGTTTGTGGAGGCAAAGCGTAACTTTCCCGACCAATCAACCTCACGCCTTCACCAAACCGCCGCAGATCAGCATCCGTTTGCAACTTTGCTGGGCTGTGCTGATTCGCGGGTACCTGGGGAAATTGTCTTCGACCAAGGGCTTGGGGACTTGTTTGTAGTTCGCGTCGCTGGGAATGTCGTCAATTCCGAGATTATGGGCAGCCTTGAATACTCTACACTGATATTAGGAACTCAGCTAATCCTGGTAATGGGTCATGAAAGATGCGGCGCAGTAACGGCTGCGGTAAAAGACGAACTACTTCCTGGCAGAATTGGCAGCTTTGTTGAAGACATCAAGCCAGCGGTGGAAAGAGTAAGAAACAAACCGGGCGACTTAATTGATAATGCAGTCACAGCCAATGTTCAACTTCAAGTTGAAATATTGCAGGAAAACTCGGTGGTACTGGCTAAAATGATTAAGGAAGACAAACTAAAAATTATGGGCGCTCGTTACGATCTGGATACAGGGATAGTAAGTATGGTTACTTAATTCCTAAGTCATACGGAATCTGCTGGGATAACCTCTTTTATTCTCTTCCTCTTTTCTTGACGTCCTATAGGGTTTCACTTGGGTCGTAGAGCCGGATTCCGTATCAAACATTAAAACCCATTTCCCGCAAACCTTGGCGGAGTCGCTGTGCTTCTGATGGGTTGCGCTGTTCGTGAAGTGCGATCGCTCTTTTAAACGCTGACAAACTTTCCGGTACATAGCCTACTTTCAGCAGCGCAACGCCTAAGTTTTGGTAAGCGTCGGCATAATCGGGATTCAAGTCAATTGCTTTTTGGTAAGCTGCGATCGCATCCTCCAAACGCCCCAACACCTTCAAAGTCATTCCCAAATTGTAGTAACCTACAGCAAAACTCGGATCGATTTGTAAGGCAGTTTCATATACCGTTTTCGCCGCCTGAAGCTTAGAATTATCCTTCAGCACATTGCCCAAATTATTGTAAGCAGCTAATTTTAGCTTAGGTAAAATAGGCAACTGGGTGGCAGCTTGATAATGGTATTTAGCCAAGCTTAGTTGTTGCAAATGCTCGTAAGCAATCCCCAAGTGGTAGTGAAGTTCGTACAGCACCAAATCATCAACCGATCCTGAGTCTAAACCGCGCTTGAGGAGTTGGACACCGCGTGCAATGTCACCCGATTGCACGTATAATGCTCCCAGCTTACTGCATACATAGGCATCATATGGGTGGTTTGCCAGATAACCTTCCATTGCAGCCTGTGCTTTTTGGAATTTGTGTTTGGATGCGATCGCCTCTGGCTGATAACCGTAGTGTAAAATCGCCACATCCGACAAATAACCCACCTGCCACTGAGGTTCTCGCTGCAAAAGCTCCACCACGCTATCATCCACCATCTCATGATAAGGACGAGAAAAGCAAACCGCCGGGTGATTGCGAAACAACCGCGAAACCAGAGAATACGGCGATCCTGTCGCGCCTACCTCTTCCCGTACTAAGTTTATAACAAGATTGTCTGGCTGGAGAATAGCTTGTTTCAGCTGCGGCGCAATTTCAGGCGTCAGCACCTCATCCGCATCCAAAACCAGCACCCACTCCCCCTGCACGTATTTCAACGACTCATTTCTGGCAGCTGCGAAATCATTACACCATTGAAAGTGATAAACCCTCGCGCCAAACTCCCTGGCAATTTCAGGCGTCCTGTCAGTCGAGCCGGTATCCACCACTACCATCTCATCCACGACATCCTTGACGCTGCTGAGGCAGCTAGATAGGGATTTTTCCTCATTTTTAACGATCGCACACAGGCTCAGCATCATCTCGCACCGGGAACTCGCTTGAAAATTTGATTCTACTGCCCACTTAAATTATGTGCCAAAATTGACATTAAATAATCTGCGGATGCAGACTTACACAGATTGATGATGTTGTCGAAGTCAATTAATTTAAGGATTTTTTCTCTAGTACCTACTTAAATTTTGTGGCAAAATCGAGAGCAACGGCTTCCGATCCCTTGGTTTTGCCGATCGCCAGACGTTTATTTAACATCTAAGCACAAATCCCTACTAAGTCAGACAACCATGAGCATATACCGTATAAACTTCTCAATTCGCCAATTGCTCTCATCTATAAATAAATTGCCCATAGAGCATAAAATAGCTCTCGGAGGGCTCCTTGTTGGTCTGTTTACTTTGATTGTCGATACGGCATTCAATACCATAAATGTGTTTAATCCATCATCACCATCATCAACTACAACAGATATTAGCGAAAAATTTCAAAAATATGAGGATACAGAGTATGGAATCAACCTGAAATATCCTCCCAATTGGAAAAAGAAAGAAAGGGCCGATATTTGGGGCAAGCAAGTTATATTTGTTCCCCAACCAAAGAATGATTCAGATACATCCACAGAAAATGTAAGTGTAACTATTGAAGTCGAAGTTTTGCAACAACTTCAAACCCTTGATGAATATACCGAGCTATATGTCAAAGATACTATCAAGCCCCAAGAAGTTAAGGATTTTCAAAAAAACAAGTACGAACTGTCAACAAGCGATGCTTATAAAATAGTTTTCACCAAAGCAGACGAGCCATCTAAGTCAACAAAAAATCTGCGGATATTGACAATCCAAAATAACAAAGCCTACATCATTAGTTATACAGCAGAACCAGACAAATATTCTAAATATTTAGAAACAGCGAAAAAAATCATCGACTCTTTTAATGAGTGAGCGGCTAACGCGCATCTAATTTGAATCCAAATTGACTGACTTTTAGTTGACATTCCCAGCCGACGAAGAAGACTCACGAATAAGTTGCATAATCTCCTGATCGTTTGCGTCTAGCTCATAAATAAACCCTAAAAGCTTAGCTACTTGCATTCGCAGCCCCCTCAGAGGATAAAATTTAGTTGTTAGGGCTGTTGATACGTAAGTGTTAGCAGCTTTGATCAGATCTAAAGCCTGAGATTTAGACAGTCCTGTATTTGCATAAGTCTGAAACACATCAGCAAGACAATCACCCCGCCTTCCCTGCTGTCTGAATCGCTCTTTATCTTGATAAAGCAGAAGGATGTCCTCCACGCAGCTGTTATATGCCCCTAAACTTGTGAAAGTAAATCGAGTGTTAATTCCAGTTGTTTGGTTGGAATTATTGCCATCTATATTAGTAGCCGGACGGGGAGGGGGAGGCGCAACAGCCACAGGTGTAGGAGTAGGCGTGCGTGTAGATGCAGGTGGTGGCGGTGGTAAATTCTCCACAGGCGTGCGTGTAGATGCAGGTGGTGGCGGTGGCGGTGGTAGATTCGCCAAAGACCTGCCTGTAGATGCAGGTGGTGGCGGTGGTAAATTCTCCACAGGTGTACGTGCAGGTGCAGACCGTTCTATAGGTTGAGATCGAGGCGGTGTCGATGGCCCAGATGGACGCTGTGCCGTATTGCCCAGGGTGCGGCGCAGGTTTTCAAACGTATTGATCGGAATACCCAAAACCAAACCTGCCGCGCCGCTTAAATCCACATCAGCGCGTCCGTTAATTGCAATCAAGCGCCCCTGCTCGTCCAGCACCGGGCCACCGCTCATTCCCGGTCTGGCGAGATTATCATAGGCTAAAGCATAGCCATCCTTTGGCCTTGACAGGCGAGTGACAATGCGACCTTGAGTGGGGGTAAAGATCCGTTCGCTAATCGCTTGACTTTGGTTTGGCCAGCCAGCCACATAAACCAGCTGGCCCGATCGCACCAAGTCAGAGTTTCCTCTCTCGACAACACGGTAGTTTTGATTGCTGGTGAACTGCAACATTGCTAAGTCCACCCCAGGTAGTTGTTGAATTTGACTGGCGTTAACAACATGGCGCTGATCGTCCGAAGTTGTGAGTACGTAAGATCCAGACGTTTTGACCACGTGCCAGTTGGTGAGGACAGTGTAAGTGTTCCCTTGTTTGTCAACAATTACCCCAGTCCCATTGCTTAACCCACCAGTAGGGCCATCGATACGCACCGCAACCTCTGCGGCAAGATCGTAGACCTCATCTGTCGTTAACGCCATAGCGAGTTGAGGTTGTACTAGAGCATAAGCGAAGCTTAACGAAGTTATCGCGGCTGCACCAATCAACGCTACTGGTAGTCCATAAGAAAACTTCATCTTTTTATTTGCCTGAACGTCTCAATCGGAATACCCCAACTATATTTACTCATCTGCTCTTCCAAAGATGGGTTAGGCTCAGAGCCATCCTTAAAAATATAGGGATCGCCCCAAAGGGGATAGGCGTGCATCCCATTGATGCCCACAAGTTCACCGGCGCGATTCAGCAGTGGCCCCCCACTCATACCCTTTTCCACGTCATTAGTGTACCCGACTTGATAACCGCCTTCCAAGGCTTTATCCAGTATCAACCACACCTTGCCAGTCCTGAAGACGAACCGCTCCTCTTTAGACACTTCAGCTGAGAAGGGAAACCCAGCGGCAAAGACTTCATCCCCAGCTTTAAGAACAGTCCCCAGCTTGGCCACAGTATAATCAGCAGTTGTACTGAATTGCAATAAACTTAGATCGTTTCCATCAAAGCCACCTGTCTTAGCCAACTGCGCTGGGTAGATCTTCCCATCTGGCGTCTGAATTTGATAAGGGGGATTTCCTGCTTTCACTACGTGATCGTTGGTCAGAACTGTGTAAATCTGCCCTTGCCTTTCGATCGCAATCCCCGATCCCAAAAAGTCTCCTGACAACACTTTGACGGTGAGAGATCTGGCTAACTGGTGCAGTTTCTCCACCTCTAGCTGGGTGGACGCTTCCTTAAGTAACGTACTCGGTGCAGAAACACCAATGTCTGGAGTCGATGCTGGCAGAGCAATTAGTAAGGAGCCAACACAGATAGCCAGCGACAGCAAGCGCCAATTCATCATTTCAACGGTGATTCGCTTCGACTTCTCACGCAGGCTCGATTGCTTCCTAACTGGGTTAATTTCGCTCAACGGCTGGACTCTCCCCCTCAACGGGAGCTATGTTTAAAAACTCGTCCATGTCAACGTAAGCCTCGCCTTCATCGTAGGAAACTACTTCGCTACCGCTCAGCTGAAGGGGTCTTCCTGCTGCAAGCGCACGCAGATTCAACAGTTCTCGCAGGACAAGCTGGGGATCTTTATCGGGCGGGATAGTCAGTAATACTGAAGTCTTAGGACAACCACCGCCTCTGGAACTAGCCGCGCACAATACGGCTTGACCATCAATTGTCCCTGTTCTGACGTATTTCAGCATACCGTTGTCGGAGAATACCTGGAATCTTTGAGCTATATCCTGACAGCGCTTTAAAGGAGTCCAAGGCGGGGGCGAGTCGGAAACCCAAGCAATCATTGGCACATTTCCCCGTCGGCTACGAGCGAATGTTGTGGGTACGCCATTGCTAATGGCGCAGAAAAACTGAGTACTTTGAGCGTAGCTGGGCTGAGAGATTGTCGCAGCTGTGCCAAGGGCGGTAAGCGAAGCTATGCCGCTGGCGAAGGCTGTCCGAAGGAAAGATGCTTTCCTACTCCCCCTCAGCATCTGGGCAACTAACGGGAGTTTCATTGTAATATCAAGCTCCTTCAGGTGAAAAGGTATAATAAATAACCGTATAAACTTAATAATTGCCTAAACCTAATTAATTATATCTAAAGGATGGTTACTCTGCACAGAGCGATGCTAAAGGTAAGCCTGCTCAGTACAGGTTCTAGCAGTTGCCACCCTAACTTGAATGTGGCACTCATTATAGAGCTAGCTGTCCCAACTACCGTCAAGGGTCAGGAGAATCTGATTAGGTTACTCGTTATGCCTGGTTTTTAACGATCGCACACAGGCTCAGCATCATCTTAGACCGGGAACTCGGTTATGCAACAGGTGCAATTATAGATAGAAGAGCGATCGCACCTGACCCTATGGCGTTACAAAGTAGATATAGATATCATCAATGTATCTATTTTTGATTGAGTTTCCTCTCAGTCTCATATTCGGTAATATTCCGGGAGTTTGCCGATCTAAATACCGCAATCCTTCCACCAATTCATCTTTATCGCTAAGTACCGTAGTTTCTGCGACGGATATTCCCACAGGAGGCGAAAACTTTGCCAATACTTTTTGAACGAAGCTGTAGGCTTTAAATGGCCCTTGCTCGTCAATCAACGGGGATGCAAATGTCAAACGCCATTCATCAGGTTCTGGTTTGTAAAGCCAGAATGCCGAATTTACAGGAAATCCATCTTCTTGGAGAGCTTCGATCACTTTTTGTCCTTCTTCTATATCCTTTTCTACCAAAATTGTCTTATCCATCGCAAAACACCATGATTTTTACTACCAACCGCCTCGTACATATTGCGAGCATACGGCTCAGTCCATTTTTCGTAACGACTTTCTTCCGACCATTGTACAACAATTGCCCAATTAGTTGCCAAAGCTGGCTGGGTATTGATTTCCGGAAGTAAATTCGTCTGGAGTCCAGCCACTTGCACGAGCTTTTTTAAATCGTGAGTGTAACTGTCAAGAACAGTCTTTTTATCTGGAAAGTCATGCTTATTCGTTTTTTTTGCAATGCAAGCTTTTAACCCGCATTCAACTACATAACCGCAAAGATAATATGCTCCGTCATAATATCCATTATCAAGCAGCACTTTGGCTTCTTTAAGTCTAAGGCGGGCAATGTCTTGGAAATGCTTTCTATTCACAAAATTAGCGGGGTTGGATAATTATCAGTATGAATGCTAAAATTTATTTTATAAAAACTATCAAGGCAGATTAGTTAACTTTTGTTAGGATAATAATTTCCTATAGCGTTTATAATTTTAACCTCTTCCTGGCGATAGATGTCAAGCGATGCAAGATAGTTAGTCGGTTTGAGGCGTGCGACCGCCCATCCGAACACTGGTAAACCCTCACCACAGGTAAGCTATCACGCATATAATTTGCATATTTTGACAGTGGGGGGAGAGGGAAAGGGGAGAGAGTGGGGGAAGGATTGATAGTTTTATCTCACCTTCAAGGATATGGAACTTTTAGGCGCAATAGCCGATCGCAAAGGTAGGTAAGAGTGCAAATTCAAAACATCTTTAGGGATTTACCCGTTTTAGAAACCGATCGACTTCTACTGCCACAAGGCCAGCCAGCTTATTACTCCACTTTTGACGATTCTGTGTTTCCATCGGTAGCTCTTGACTTACGGCTATATTTATTAAGGATTGTAAAGATATAGTTGCCTAAGTTTTTCTACTTAATCAAATAGATGACTCTGTAGAAACAGACCCGACTTGAAGCACTAAATATTTCAGCAATCTAAATATCTTTTAAAACTATAAAAAGATAGAGATGCTATTCTCCTAAAGGAGGCAAGCGATCGCCTGAAAAGCTATACCCTATGGATATTCCCTCTGATAGAGGTTGCCGTTTGATTTAGCTTGATAACGTATAGATAAGAAAGCAAACCTAGTCGATAAGAAAAGAAAGGAGAAAAAGAAATGGGAATTTTAGCTTGGGTGATTTTAGGTCTGATTGCTGGAGCAATTGCTAAAGCCATATATCCAGGTAACCAAGGTGGCGGTATATTTGCCACAATGGGTTTGGGAATCTTGGGCGCGATGGTTGGTGGCTGGTTGGGCAATTTGTTTTTGGGGACGAGTGGCGGAGCAGCCTACGGAGCGCTATCAATCCCCAGTATTGCTTTCGCTGTCCTCGGCGCTATGGTTCTGATTTTCCTGTGGGGTTTATTAACTCGTCAAAGTGCATAATCGTCAAATATCTGTTCCCTTCAACACGGTATCAAAAACCCCCCACACAAAGTAGGGGGCTTTTTATGTAATTTAGTTATTGGTCATTAGTCATCGATCATTAGTCATTAGTCAGTCTGAATATTGGTTAATTTAGAATAAAAATAAATTTTGACAAATAACAAATGACTAAAGTAGACTAAACTCTTTAACAATGAGCCAGAAACGTTATCCGAACAAGCAGCAAGGAGAAAAAATGCTGGAGTTATACCAGTTTGAAATGTCCCACTACGCTGAGAAAGTGCGGCTGATCTTGGATTATAAAGGGCTGGCGTACCGTAAAATAGAGGTGACGCCTGGAATTGGACAATTAGAACTTTACAAAATGTCCGGTCAGCGACAGGTGCCAGTGCTGAAAGACGGTCAGGAGATTGTGGCAGATTCGACGGCGATCGCAAAATACCTCGATCGCAAATACCCAGAACGGCCCATTATTCCCGTAAATCCCGAACAGCGAGGACTGTGCTTATTAATAGAAGCGTGGGCCGATGAGTCGATCGGGCTTAAAGCTCGTAAAGCCTTGTTTGGAGGTCTTAGCCAAAGTCAGACCTTCCGCACTTCCGTTTTGCCCTCAACAACGCCCGATTTTGTTAAACTCCTGGTGGGCGCAGTGCCAGGTGACTTTCTCAATCTACTGGGTTCGGGCATAGGCTTCGGCCCAGATGTTGTAAAATCAGCACAAGAAGACCTCAAACAAGACCTGGAAGCCCTCAGCCTTATACTGCTCGATCGGCCCTATTTGGTGGCAGACTACCCTACCTTGGCAGATTTTGCCGTCGCAGGTTTGAGTATGTACATCAAATTCCCCGATGGCCCCTATCTGGAAATTCCAGAAAACCTAAAAGGTAAAGGAGTTCCAGGATTGTCTGATAGCGCCGCATACGAGACGTTTTTCAACTGGCGCGATCGTCTCTACGCCCAATATCGCAAACAACCTACACCAACCACAACCACCAATCCCAAAGCTCCCACCTCGATCGAAATAGATTAGTCTCGCTAATAACGCAATTTGCTAGTTATTAGGTACGTTGTTGCGCTTTAGCGCTAAAGCGCAACAACGTACCCATTACTAATATTTTTATCATCAGGTATGCACGTAAAATCAGATTTTTCGGATAGGCTTTTAGGCATTAGCAATCAACGACGAACGCCACATGGATTTAAGCAAACCATTAGGTTCAGTAATTGAAGGTTCCCTCAGCGAAGGGTTGCAAGTGCGACTGCACCCGGATATTTCGGTAGAAGATATGCGGGTGGGCAAGTTTTTGGTAGTGCAGGGGGTGCGATCGCGCTTTTTCTGTCTGTTAACCGATGTAGAATTAGGCACATCCAGCCCTCGGATTATCGCCAATCCACCAGCAGCTGAGGACGATTTCCTGCGCGAAGTCCTGGCGGGAAGCGGCACATACGGGACGATCGAACTCGCCCCCATGTTGATGTTTACCCCAACACCGGAACCACCCGGCTTATATATTTCCAACGGCAAAACCCCCAAGCTACCATCGGAGGGTCAGGCAGTACTGGCATCATTTCAGGCCCAAAGCAGCGAAGAATTAGAATTGCGCCCAGTCAAAACTATTCCCAGCCATTTCAGCCAAGTATACGACGCCACGGAACGGGATTTTCGCACCGTCTTCGGTTGGGAAGATGACCCCCATCGACGCAACTTTGCGATCGGTCAACCCTTGGATATGGATGTTCCCGTCTGTATCGATTTAGACAGATTTGTGGAACGCAGCAACGGTGTATTTGGCAAATCTGGAACTGGTAAATCTTTTCTCACCAGAGTACTGTTATCTGGTATCATCCGCAGGCAAGCAGCAGTCAACCTAATTTTTGATATGCACTCGGAATATGGCTGGGAAGCTGTTTCCGAAGGCAAAAACTACAACACCGTCAAAGGTTTGCGCCAGCTGTTTCCAGGACAAGTGCAAATGTACACCCTCGACCCCCAATCCACCAAGCGGCGGGGTGTGCGCGACGCTCAAGAACTTTACCTGGCTTACGACCAAATTGAAGTAGAAGATATCAAGTTGGTAGGACAAGAATTAGGTCTTTCCGAAGCCAGCCTAGACAACGCTAACATCCTTCGCGGCGAGTTTGGCAACTCTTGGATTCTTCAGTTGCTGAATATGAATAACGAAGATATCAAGATGTTTTGCGAGGAGAAGAAAGGTCACATGGGTTCGATTATGGCTTTGCAGCGCAAACTCCTGCGTCTGGAAAACCTTAAATATATGCGTGCGACCTGTCCCCGCAATTACGTCAGTCAAATTTTGCAATCCCTGGAAGCAGGTAAGCACGTCGTGGTGGAATTTGGTTCCCAATCTGATATGCTTTCCTATATGCTGGTAACCAACGTCATTACCAGGCGCATTCACAAAGAGTACGTCCGCAAGGCAGAGTTGTTCTTGCAAACCAAAAATCCGATCGATCGCCCCCAGCCGCTGGTAATCACGATCGAAGAAGCTCATAGATTTCTCGATCCGAGCATTGTGCAAAGTACAATTTTTGGTATAATAGCTCGTGAAATGCGGAAGTACTTCGTTACGCTTTTGATCGTGGATCAGCGCCCCTCTGGCATCGATAACGAAGTTATGTCCCAGATTGGCACGCGCATCACCGCCTTACTCAACGACGAAAAGGACATCGATGCCATTTTTACTGGCGTCTCCGGTGGTGGTAGCCTCCGATCCGTTCTGGCTAAGCTCGATTCTAAGCAACAAGCTTTGATTTTGGGCCACGCCGTCCCCATGCCGGTAGTCATACGTACCCGTCCCTACGACGAAACCTTCTACCGAGAAATCGGTGATACCTGCTGGGAAGAACGGTCTGATGGAGAAGTTTTCGCAGCTGCTGAAGCCGCCAAAGCCGATTTAGGCTTCTAGTGCTGCTTTTTTCACTTACTCTAAGTTACAGCCACAGTCACCTCGGTTAGGACAGTATTAAACGCTCAAAGCAAGGCGGGGACTGTGTTTGTCCTCAGCACTAAAGCCGAAGCACTCAGCACTTTGCTATACCCGTGTGGAAAACTATGCCCAAAAAGTTCGGTTATTTCATACCCTTGGGGCTTTTCAGTCAGGGGATGATTAGGGCATCCTTATAAATAGGACTAGATATCATCCCTTGTGCCATCAAGTAGCGGCTGAGATGGTTTCTGTTTGAATGCTCATCATTAGGGCTGACTCGGTGACGCGGCAACGCGGCGGCGCGGAAAGATTTTATGATGACTGCTTAAACGGAAAAAAAATGACAAAAGATTCTAGTAGCAGCGCAATTTTCTCGCAAATCTGGGGAATATTAAATATAAGGATGAACCTTTATCCCTTTATCCCTGTCTAAACGTTTATCATTTCCAATCCACTAAAACAGATCGGGTTCTGGGTTCAAGTAGTCCACTTATCAGAAAGTTGGGTTTAAAACCCCGTGCTTCTAGCACGGCTTTATATTTAGTGGCAGATGCAATGCCGCTAAATATGTTAAGATAGGGGAATAGAACTAATTAGTACCGATGGGCAGTCGGTCATCCAAAACGCCTATGCAGACGGTTTGCCAGGGACTGAGATATCTCAGTCTAGGTCAAAGTCGAAAACCCGCAAGGGAACAACTAGGAAGACTAAGAAGTGATTCTTAGAAGCTCCGTACCTTTAGGTCGGAGTCATGTCACAGCTAATTGAAGTGCCACTCACCAAAGCGTCCCTCTCATCCCCATCTTCACAAAGAAATCGGTTTTTTCATACCTTTTCTGTACTACAATGAAGATAAATAAACTCATACCGACTTCAAGTTGTTCAGATTGGCGATGCTTGACTCTGCGATCCTAACCAAAGATGGGAAAAAGCAGGCTCTACACCTATGGCAAGAGGATTTCTTCCAGATGGTTCAGCTAAGCTTTTGTTAGAATTAAAAGTTTCCTGGTTCCGCTGACCTTTCGCTCCAGTCACCAGTTCGTTGTTTGTCTACATAGTTACCACGCGCCATGCCGACTGTTACTACCCAAACCAATAATACCAATGCCAAATTCACAGCGGATATGGTTCGTACCTATCTGCGTGAGATTGGACGAGTGCCCCTGCTCACCCGCGAGCAAGAAATCGTTTTTGGGAAGCAGGTGCAGCAAATGATGACCCTGCTGGAAGCGAAGGATGCTTTGGCAGCCAGTCTGAACCGCGAACCGACTCAAACAGAGTGGGCCTTTGGCGTCAGCATGAGCGAAGAAGCTCTCTTGGAAGCGGTGCGGCGGGGACAGCGAGCTAAGCAGAAGATGATCGAGGCGAACCTGCGCCTAGTGGTGGCGATCGCTAAGAAGTACCAGAAGCGCAATCTGGAATTCTTAGACTTGATCCAAGAAGGCACCCTGGGTTTAGAACGCGGTGTGGAGAAATTTGACCCGATGCGGGGTTACAAGTTTTCCACCTACGCCTACTGGTGGATTCGTCAAGCGATCACCCGTGCGATCGCGCAGCAAGGTCGTGCGATTCGGCTACCCATCCACATCACCGAAAAGCTCAACAAAATTAAGAAAGTGCAACGGGAACTCGCCCAGCAACTCGGTCGCAGCGCTACCCCAGCTGAAATTGCCGAGTCCCTAGAGCTAGAACCAGCGCAGATCCGCGAGTACCTGACGATCGCTCGCCAGCCAGTTTCTCTGGATGTACGAGTCGGGGATAATCAGGACACAGAACTGTCGGATCTGCTGGAAGATGATGGCCCGTCTCCAGAACATTACATCACCCAGGAGTCGCTGCGTCAAGACCTCGATGACCTCTTGGAGCAACTTACACCTCAGCAGCGCCAAGTTCTCACCCTCCGTTTCGGTCTACAGGATGGCAACGCACTTTCCCTAGCCAAAGTGGGCGAACAGCTCAGCCTCAGTCGGGAGCGCGTGCGCCAATTAGAACGTCAAGCTCTCGATCAACTGCGCCGTCACCGAGCCAATGTCCGGGAATACCTGGCTAGTTGAGCCTCAACTAAATAATACCTCGCGGGACGGGCGGCAATTCTTTGCTACCCGTCCCGAATTTTTTTGATGAAGAGGCTAGGGAAGAAAAGAGGGAGTGGGGGAGTGGGGGAGCGGGGGAGCGGGGGAGCGGGGGAGCAGAGGAGCAATTTTCTTGACAACTGACAACTGACAACTGACAACTGACAACTGACAACTGACAACTGACAACTGACCACTGACAACTGACCACTGACAACTGACAACTGACCACTGACCACTGACCACTGACCACTGACCACTGACCACTGACCACTGACCACTGACCACTGACCACTGACCACTGACCACTGACCACTGACAACTGACCACTGACCACTGACAACTGACCACTGACAACTGACCACTGACCACTGACAACTGACCACTGACCACTGACCACTGACCACTGACTTTTTTGTAAAGATTTGTAACTTAATTGGAAATCTTTACTTTCGTAAGTGAATCCACTTAACAGTCAAGAGGTGAGAGTGTGACTGTGGGGAATATTAAGAGTTTGCGTATAACAACTAAGCCTGCAAAGGTGGAGCGGGCGAAATATTTTAGGGGTAAATTGTCAACCCTCAGTAAGCCAGAAAAAATCTTTGTAACCCAAATCCACAAAGCCATCTTTGGGAATAGAGAAAGTCTGCCAGTTGAGGGAACCGATCTCGCCAGAGTTTGGGGTAAGTTGGAATTAAATAATATTTCAGTTTCAATTTAAATAAATCAGGGGAAATCAGCAATGTTAAACACTATAGCTCATTCCTTTTTCCAGTGCGGTAAACGGCCTAATTATTTGCAAATCCCGCTGGCTGGGTTGATGCTGATGGTGGGTGTCTCCAGTGGGAACGCTAACGCAATACAGACCAGCGTTTCGGGGGATGCAGCCACATCTCAACAAAATCGAGTCATTGAGGCTAAGTCAGCGTCTCTATCTGAGGTAGTCAGTTCCAACACCAGAGCAACCGAATCGGTCAAACAGATCGGTGATGGTATTTACCTCTACGGTCAGTCAGCCCAGGCGGAACAGATCGGTCAAGAATATATTGTCTTTGAGGTGCGCGGCGATCGCGCGATCGGGGCCTTATATATGCCTCAATCAGAGTTTAGTTGCTTTCAAGGCACCCTCCAGGCGCGGCAGCTGAACGTGACTTTAGCCAACCCTGACAGCGAAATAGCAGAATCTGGCCCCGATGAAAGGCAAGAGTTTCAACCAGTAGCCGTAGGTAGTACTTCCCCTGCTAGCGGCAATAGATTCGATGCAATTACCTTTCCCTTATCCGTAAAACTGCAAAACTATCACCAGATTCCCAGGGTTAGCGAGAACGACCAACGCATTTTGAGTATGTGTAAGGCTAACCATTAAGGTTCTTCCCTTGTCAATTATGCTGAGAAAGGACACGGCATAATTAAAATTTTCATCTATACCGACATATTGATGATGCCGTGTCCCTACAAAAATGTTCAACATGAACATTAGCATAATAATTCCGAAAGACCCAATTAATACTCGATTCCCGCTTGAGCTTTGACGCCTTGTTCGCGAAACGGATGCTTGATGAGTGTCATTTCAGTTACCAAGTCCGCTCGTTCGATTAGCGCTGGTGATGCGCCTCTGCCGGTAAGGATAACATGAGTCTGGGCTGGCTTTTGCTCCAGTCCTGCCAGAACTTCTTCCACTTTCAAGTATCCCAACTTCAAAGCGACGTTAATTTCATCAAGAAGCACCAGTTTATACTCAGGGTTGCGGATAAAGGTTAACGCCTTATCCCAAGCGACCTGCGCTTTCTGGATATCTCGCTCTTTGTCTTGAGTCTCCCAGGTGAAGCCTTCTCCCATAGCATGAAATTCTAGCAGGTCGTCCCAGCGACCGAAGGCAGCTTTTTCGGCAGGTTCCCAGGCTCCTTTGATAAATTGTACGATCGCTACCCGAAAGCCCTGACCGAGCGATCGCAACACCATACCCAAAGCCGCAGTAGTTTTCCCCTTACCGTTGCCAGTGTGAACAATTATTAAGCCTTTTTCTTTTGTTCGTTCCGCTAGACGTTCTGACTGCACTTCCTTGCGCCGCTGCATCTTCCGCTTGTACTGTTCGGATGTCAGCGACGATGACACCTCCTCAGTTAGGTTACTGGCGTTTGGCGCTTCGCCCGAATCGAGATTGGTAGTGTTTTTCATCAAGCTTGTAGAAATAAAATTGCCATGCACAACTTTATTATGGTAAATAGATAAATACATTATCTCACCACAGATCGTTAAAATCCCAAGACTGCTCATCCTCCTCTTCACCCACAAGAGCCATACCACCCTGGTAATTTTTATTCACATAAGTAGCTTTTTCCTTTAAACGATCTGGCACATAGTGCAAGTCTACAGGTAGTCCATGCGCTAATAAAAATTCTGCTAATTGCTCAGAATGAATGTAAATACCTTCAGCGTGCAGCCGCCGCAAAATTGCCCGAAAACTGTGGCTTTTTTCTTCGGGCTGTCGCTGAACCGATCGATCCTTACCTATATTGCACAAGTGAGGTTTCTTGGGCATAACTGAAAATTGCTTGCGTCGAGAGGTAATCATTTTTAAGATGCCATCTATTTATAGTCTAGCCGAAAAGTAGATTAAACTCATATCTTGCACCAGGGTCACAAACCGGGTTTCTTGCAACTGCTCAAAGCTTACAGCCTAGATTTTTCGTTTAGAAACCCGGTTTCTTCAGCCAAGATTGAGAATGGTGCAAGATGTCATTGGCAACTTTCAGATGCGGATTTGGTATCATATCATGTCCTTACGCATCGGTCACCTAAAAATTCGTGCGATCATTCTTATCTGCGTTAATCTGCGTACCCTGCGGGAAGCCGCTTTCGCGTCTACATCTGTCTTCATCTGCGGTAAAAATTTAACCAACGATGACAACAGACAATTTGACGATCTCACTCATGTACTAACGATGCAACCCGACTTGATATCATTTCTACTCAAGTGGATCTGGAAAGCCTGATTTGCAGCACGTAGTAATACACAACTGCCAAAACAGGAGATAAAGCCAATGATGACCCCTACGACATTTGGGCAGAAAGGACAGAACTCTCTTAGCGATCGATTGCTTGACAGCACCAAACGCGGGGATATCCCAGTGACACGCTGGCAGGAGGACAGCAAAACCTCGGTAGAATGGTTAGAATACTTTCGTTTCAACCGGGAGAACCTCCTACCCATTGCGTGGGAATCTTCCTACCGCCTTAGCGATACAGAAAAAGCAACTATCTCCAATTCTATCCGCAGCTTTCAATTGGGCGAAAGTTCCGAAGGTACGAATTTATTGAAGGCGGCTCGTGTTTATGCTGCTGTGTCTGGAGATACAGTTTATGTGGAAGCTTTAAAGCTTTTTATTGCTGAGGAACAACGACACGCCGCAGATTTGAGTCGGTTTATGAAACAGCAGGAAATTCCTTTAGCACGGCGTCATTGGACAGACACAATATTCCGCAAGCTGCGAAAGTTGGCAAACCTAGAATTAGCGATTGTAGTTTTGTTAACAGCGGAATTGATGGCTTTAGTTTATTATAAAGCATTGGGAGATGCAACGCGATCGCCCGTCTTAAATCACCTTTGCCAGCAAATTCTCCGGGATGAAACTCAGCACGTTTGCTTTCAATCCGAACAGTTGACGAAAATTCGTCAACAGCGATCGAACTGGCAATTAGCTTGCCTAGAGTTACTGCACCGCCTGTTTTTCAGTGCTACTCTATTATTGGTTTGGTTTGACCACGGCCAAGTTTTTCGTGCTAGCGGTTATACCTTCAGCAGTTTTTCTCAGTCTGTTTGGCTTGAGTTTAATAATGCGATAAGTCATTAGTCATCGGTCATTAGGTTTGAACAAAGAACAAATAACAACTAAGTAGGTGGGCGTAAATAAAGTGAACACCCAGAAACCGGGTTTCTTGGAGAAACCCGGTTTCTAAAGGCGCGGCAGTTTTACGTTTAATTATGCCCACCTACTTAACTTTTGACAAATGACCAATGACAATTACAATCCAGAAGTGGGAAAATATCAAATGATACTTAACAGAGTTGCGGTTATCGAAGCAGATATTACCAAACAACAAGTAGATGCGATCGTCAACGCTGCAAATAATTCCTTACTGGGTGGCGGTGGCGTTGATGGCGCGATTCACCGTGCAGCAGGATCGGAATTGTATGAAGAATGTAAAAAACTCAATGGTTGCGAGACAGGCGATGCTAAAATCACCAAGGGTTATAAACTCTCAGCTAAATGGGTAATCCATACAGTCGGCCCAGTCTGGCAAGGTGGTAATTATGGCGAAGATGAACTGTTAGCCAGTTGTTATCGTCGAAGTTTGGAACTGGCAGAGCAACATTTTATCCATACTATCGCTTTTCCAGCCATCAGCACAGGCGTGTATGGATTTCCCCTAGAACGAGCCGCCAAAATCGCTGTTACCGAAATCAGTAGTTTTCTGGAAAAAAACACTTCTGTTGAGCAGGTAATCTTGGTTTGTTTTAGCAAAAGCGCATACGATTGTTACCTGCAAGTCATCCAAGAAATTAGTTAAAGGTAACGCTTAGTTGTTAGTTTATTTCCCATCCCTTAGCGAAACTTGTGCCGAAAAACAAATGACTAATGACCAATGGCTAAGCTGGTCAGCATCTAATTTTTCAACCCGCTCTAGGCTACACCAGGGTTTCAGCCTCCAAATTATACAATTTAAATGCGCGACAGCTTAATGACTACTTTGCAAAACATAGGTAGCATTAGATCCGGTGTATTAACCGTACATTTTTTAGGAGTGCAAAAATGTCAAAAAAATCCGGTCGCAAAATTGCTCCAGCCCCTATGCCGAAGGAAATTGGCGTGGTTGATTTGGTCGATAATTATTTTACCGCCTATAACTCTGCTCGGTTGCGGGAAATCTGCCACCTCCTCAGTCGCGAGGTATTCCGCGAAGGGGTGACGGTGGGAGTCAGTCTTTCCGGTGCGATGACACCCGCTGGGATGGGGGTGGCTGCTTTAGCGCCGCTAATTCGCAACGGCTTTATTGACTGGATGATCAGTACGGGTGCAAATCTTTACCACGATATGCACTTCGGGTTGGGTTTCGATCTTTATTCCAGCAGTCCGTTTGTGGATGATGTACAACTGAGGGAAGAAGGTACTATTCGCATCTACGATATTACCTTTGGCTATGATGTGTTGCTGGAAACCGATGCTTTTATCCGCAAGATTCTGCAAGCACAAGAGTTCCAGAAGCGGATGGGTACGGCAGAGTTTCACTATCTGCTGGGTAAGTATGTCTGGGAAGTGGAAAAGCAATTGGGTATTAAACATTCCTCTCTGCTAGCGACAGCTTATGAGTGCGGTGTTCCAATTTATACTTCTTCGCCTGGGGATAGCTCGATCGGGATGAACGTAGCTGCGATCGCATTAGAAGGTTCCCACTTAGTGCTAGATCCGGCGTTGGATGTAAACGAGACAGCTGCGATCGCATACTGTGCCCGCGATACTGGTACAACTGTAGAAGGGAAAAGTGCGGCGGTAATTATCGGCGGCGGTAGTCCGAAAAACTTCCTGTTGCAAACGCAACCACAACTGCACGAAGTATTGGGATTAGAAGAACGGGGACACGATTACTTTGTGCAAGTTACCGATGCACGTCCCGATACGGGTGGTTTGTCTGGTGCAACGCCTAGCGAAGCGGTAAGTTGGGGCAAAATCGATCCTGAAGAGTTACCCAGCGCGATCGTTTGTTACACAGATAGTACGATCGCCGTACCCATCATAACTGCCTATGCGATGAACCAGTGCGAACCTCGTCAACTGAAACGATTGTACGATCGGCGCGGAGAAATGATGGAAAAACTGATCACCGATTTCAAGAAAGCGAAAACTAAGTCACCCGAAGAAATTCCTGCTGCGGTGGCAGAAATTGCAGGTGAAGAACCTGTAGCAACTTCTCCCACTGGTAGGTTGATTCCTAATCTGTAGGTTGCGGACGACTAAAGTCGCGGCTATACAAACAAAGCCCGCCTACGCGGGCTTTATTGCTTATACTAATAATTAATATGTCTCGGAGATTGACCGTGACTAGCTTTCCTCAGCACATTCCCCAAACAGATCCGCCTCTTTCGCCACGGCAAACGTTGCCAACAATGTACGATCTCCCTAGTGAAGATCCAGAGGAACCCGGTTTGCCCGATCAATTTCATCTGTTGCAACCCCGTCTACTAGATAATACATTTCGCCCACCAAACTACCCGCCGGAGCAAATCTTGGTGGCTAGCGATCTGAATCTCTACTACGATTTGCGCCATACTAACTGGTATAAGCGTCCTGATTGGTACGCAGTGGTAGGGATTTCCAGACTTTACGAAGGACAAGATTTGCGTTTGAGCTATGTGATCTGGCAAGAGGAGGTTAGCCCATTTGTAGTAGTTGAATTATTGTCACCGGGAACAGAAGATGAAGATTTAGGTAGGACAGTTCGGCAAAGAGGAAATCCCCCCACAAAGTGGCAAGTTTACGAGCGAATTCTGGGCGTTCCTTACTATGTTGTTTTCAGTCGCTATACAAATGAAATTCAGGCATTTCGTTTAGTTGGTAGCCAATACGAAAGAGCATCCCTAAATGAAGGGCGTTTGCTTATACCAGAACTAGGATTGAGTTTAGGTTTGTGGCAGGGTGAGTATGAAAGAATTGACCGTTTGTGGTTACGTTGGCTGACTTTAGAGGGAGAATTGATCCCAATTCCCACTGAGGAAGCTAATGCTGCTATAGCTAGAGCTATGGAAGCTGAGCAACGTGCTGAAAGATTAGCAGCAAAATTGCGCGAGTTGAATATCGATCCAGATGAGATTTGAGGAAGTGCGATCGCACCTTTGGCAGATGGGATGGGAGAGCGATCGCTTTTAGGATACTCAAGGCGTGCGAATTCTCAATCTACCAGGCGATGCAGTAACAATCGCACCAGATTGTAGTTCATCTCCATGCTGCGCTAGTACCTGCAAGCAAACTGCGGCTTGCTGTTTGGCTGCTATGTTCACCAAACGTATAATTCCACAATGAGGAGTACCGCGATCGATCGCCATTTCACCAAAATCTTTATCCAAAGTTACTAAAATACGACCAAACAAGCCTGGATATCTTCCAGTTCTAGCCAAGGATAGCCTTCAAGAATAGTTTCTGGGGTATCACCAGCTGCCAGCATTCCCAGAATATGTTCAACAGCGAGACGACGATTCCGAATAATCGGCTTGCCGTTGAAAATTTTGGGATTTATGGTAATTCGTTCTAGTAAGTTTTGTTCATCCATAGTGTCAAAGGCTCCATTTGAATTACCCTTTCTTCTTTAAACGGCAGTTTATTCAAGGATAGAATGTGCCGACTGGAATTGCTATGAGGAGCGATCGCACCCCCTCCTCTTCCCCTCCGCCTTGGCGTTCTTGGCGTCTACCCTTCGGGAAGCCTGCGGCTATGGCGGTTCGTTCTTTCCCCTCCTCCCTCCTCAGCTAGAACACCCCCACATCCCTCACCAGATAAACTAACCATGTCACCATCAATACAGACGACATGATCATTTTCGTCGCCCTACTCGCCTTCTACCTCGCCTGGAACTTAGGCGCAAACGATGTCGCCAACTCGATGGGAACCTCCGTAGGCTCCAAAGCAGTCACCCTGCGGCAAGCAATCATAATTGCCGGTATTTTAGAATTCACGGGTGCTTTACTATTTGGCGGTGCTGTTTCCGAGACGCTGGCGACGGAAATTGTCAATCCAGCTTTGTTCGCCGCAACGCCACAGATTTTACTAATCGGAATGGTGTCGGTACTAATATCCTGCGGTTTATGGCTGCAAATTGCTACCAGTTTGGGCTTGCCAGTTTCCTCATCTCATGCTGTAGTAGGTGCGATCGCAGGTTTTAGCTCGGTTGCTGCTGGTATCAATGCTGTAGACTGGTCATCAATTCGCATTATCACGATCGCTTGGGTATTAACGCCCCTTATCAGTGGCAGCATAGCAGCACTTTTTTACAGTATTGTCAAGCATTGGATTCTCGAAGGGCCCAATTCCCTACAACAACTGCGCGAATGGATACCCTGGTTAAGTGCAGTTTTGTTGAGTGTGTTTGGCGTCATTGTGCTACCGAGCCTAACTCAACCCGTACAGGCATTTCTGACAAACCGCTGGGGACTGGATCTCCCCGGCCACGATATCCCGCTAGCAATTGGTGCGATCGCAGCCGTTAGCCTCAGTGTAATCAGTTGGCGACAATTAGAGAGCAGCGGAGCAACCCCACCCCCAACCCCTCCCCGTACCACAGGGAGGGGAGAAGAGCCGGAGCGCAATTTTGACCAATCTCCAATCTCCAATCCAAAATCCAAAATCCAAAATCCAATTGAACGACAATTAGGACGATTTCAAGTCCTGAGTGCTTGTTTTGTCGCCTTTGCACATGGTTCCAACGATGTCGGGAATGCGATCGCACCCCTAGCTGCGATCGCCTACATCCGCCGCACAGGTTCCGTTCCCTTAGCAGACTTCAGCGTTCCTCTCTGGATTCTAGTACTCGGCGGTCTGGCAATCGTCGCCGGTTTAGCCGTTTTAGGCAAAAACGTCATCACCACAGTAGGCGAAAATATCATTCCCCTCCAACCCAGCGGTGGTTTTTGCGCCGAACTGGCAACCGCCACCACCGTCTTAGTCGCTTCCCGACTCGGTTTGCCAGTTTCCACCTCTCACGCCCTCGTCGGCGGCGTCGTTGGCATCGGTTTAGTGCAAAGTTGGCGCTCTATTCGTCTTAGCACATTGCAAGGCATTGCCGGAGCATGGGTAATTACCATTCCCATTACCGCCACTCTGGGCGCTATCATCTTTATTATTGCTCGTTTGCTTCTCCTTCAGTTATATTGACCCAGAGGGGCAAAACCACCTTGCAATTGCCGCGATTGGGATGTACTCTACCTCTACAGCGGCAGCGTGTCGCTGGAAAATCGCTTCTTTCTTAAAGTGTTCTTGAGGTGAAAGCAATCCCGATCGACCTCCAAACGCAAACAACTTAATCAGAAAATTCTGAATCTATAACTATCAGAAAATCTAGCTTGCAGTTTTGCCTGTAAGCCGGAACAGAGCATTTTACAAAAATGTCATTCAGAAAACTTTACCCTAAGTTCTTAAAAATTCATAATATTTTAAAATACAATTTTTGAGGCTATTTGATTACAATTTGGGGCTGCATTTGACAAAATACTTAGGAATACCCATAACCAAGCAACTAGCGATTCACGTTTTTTATAGCCAACTGACTAGAGGTTAGACGCTAATGGGGCAACCGGACAACGACATGGAAACTCAGGGTGGAAATAATCCACAAACAGCACAAGATACGCTGAAGCTCTTGACCTCAAGCCTGCAAGATCTACAGCAAAATCTGATCGCGCAGTTGAATCAAGAGGTCACGCAGCTACAATCCGAGAAATCCCGCCTATCTGGGGACATCGAACAGCTGCGATCGCAATATCGCCAAGTGCAATCTCAAGAGCAGATAGAGCAACAGCAACAATGGGCACAGCAACTTGCCCAGGTACTGGCTACCCACCTGCAAGAGCAATTGAGGCAGCAATTCGACCCGTCAGGTGCTGGCGCTTCCCAGCCTCCTAGTACCTACGATAACGCCAACAGCTTACTCTTATCCCTTGATGCCACACTCAGTACAACCTTAAAAACCCTCCAACAGGACATCAGCAGCTATCAAAGCGCCCTTTCCCAGCAGCTGGGCCGGATGCAAACTCTAGAACAGCAAGGGGAAGCGATTTTAGAGGCGTTAGTCAGTCGCATCAAGGTTCAACTGCAACAAAATATTCAGCCTTCCACACCCACTTCGCCGCCAAGGAGTCCGGGACACCGTTCTTTACCACAGTCGAATGACCAGCAAGGTTCTTTGCCTGTAGTCCCCAGCGTCCAACCATCGCCAGAGCCACCAGCGACTTCTGTTCCCACGCCACCGATCGGGCCAAATAACTTTAAAACTGGGTTGTTGCTGATTTTGCTTTCTTCTCTCACCCTCTCGTTCCAAAACGTGGTTACCAGGGTGATTTTGAAGGAGCAGTTAATTTTTGGAGGGATCAAACTGGGAGGATTTATTACTCCCAGTCCCGGAAACTCCCTCTTGATTTTGGCGATGCGGATGATAATTGTGGCACCGCTGATGGCTTTTATCATAGCCCCGTGGCGTTATCCAAATACATACCGCGATATCAGGCAACTTGGCAATCCAGATCAGCGCGGTCGGCTTTTCAGTGTAGTTGGAAGTGGCTTTTTTCTGTTCGTATCTCAATTTTTCATTTACATTGCGCTGGGAAACATTCCCACAGGTGTAGCCACGACGATTTTCTTTATTTATCCCACGGTTACCATTCTGTTAGCTTGGGCAATTTTTCGGGAGAAACCCACGTTTCTGCTCATCTTGGCAACGATATCGATCTATATAGGCGGCTTTTTGACCATACCCAGCTTGACTACTGGGGCTAAAGGCAATTATGCGCTAGGAGCCGCAACAGCGATCGCATCGGGAATAGCTTTTGCAGTCTACGTGATTTTGATCAAAGTTAGTAAGCTTCATCCCATTCCTTTTAGCGTGGTAAACTTCACCACAATCTTGTTCTTTTCCGGCTTAGTTCTCCTAGTAGGCGCAGCTGTCCCAGGGCTAGCATTCAAGGTCGCTCCGACAATGTGGCCTTCTCTTTGGGTGGGAGCGTTAGTTTTGACTGTGACTACCCTCTTCGGCTATCTACTCAATAACTTTGGCGTGCCTATGATTGGCCCTGCCCTTGCCTCCGTTGTGGGAGCGAGCGGCCCTGCGCTAACAGTAATCATGGCTTTCTTTATCATTAGTGAAAAGTTGAATTACCTGCAAGTACTTGGCGTTGTGTTAGTAACTGTGTGGGTACTTGGCATTAGTGTGGAGAATACCAAAAGGCTGCCACCCGCTCAACCAGCTAGGAAATAGCTTGTTAGCCAAAGTTATGATTGACGTATGATTGCTGAGGACTGAGTTTTAATTAACCCAGTCCTCAGTCTTATTAAAGATCTGACATAATGTTAATTAAGGTAAGAAAATGTAGAAGACACCATGAGCATTCAGGAAATACAGCGGGAACCGCTGTTAAGAGGTACAGTAGAATTTTAGTGGCGGCGATCGATCGCCCATGATAAAACTTCTTAGGTATGTTGTTGCGCTTTAGCGCTATCTTAAAGAGCGCTAAAGCGCAACAACATACCAAATATTTAACTATGGCTAATCGACCGGACATGATATTACTCACTCGTTACCAGTCTGTCCCTATCTCTTTAGCTGACGCTTGTCTGGTGCGAATGGCAGAACAGTATGAGGCAAGTTTTATCCTAACTCTAGACAGTGATTTGAGAATCTACCGCAAGAATAGAAATGAAATAATTCCTGTAATTATGCCCACGGAGGATTAAACAATGCAACTAGAAGATTACTTCAACTTTCTGGCACCTGATGATATTCGGCTAAAAGGTTCGCGGATAGGTATTGAAACTATTTTATATGAATATATCTATCGTGCCCGCACTCCCGAAGAAATCGCTCAAATTTACACCTCTCTTACTCTAGATCAAGTCTATGCCACAATTCTTTATTACTTACAAAACAAAGAAGCAGTTGGCAAGTATATCGCTGACTGGCTAGAGTGGGGACACAGAATGCGAGAAGAACAACGACGCAATCCTCCCCCAGTTGTAGCCAGACTCATGAAACTCAAGGCAGAAAAAGAAGCAAAAGAGAAGGCGAATAATGCTCAGATATCTAATGGATGAAAATGTTAATCCGATTTATCCAAATCAACTGAGGCGACGCGCACCCGATTTAGTAATCCGAGCGGTGGGAGAACCTGACACCCCTCCTAAAAGCACGCTAGACCCGGCAATTTTACTGTGGTGTGAAACCTATAACTTTGTGCTGGTGACAAATAACCGCGCCTCAATGCCTGTACATTTAGTTGACCACATTGCCCAATGTCATCATGTACCGGGAATTTTAATTCTTAACCCTGATATGAGTATTGGGGAAACACTTGATGAGTTGGTTCTGATAGCTGGAGGTTCGTTTGAAGAGGAATATCAAGACCAAATCGTCCATTTGCCAATACCCCGAATTAGGTAAAATTGCAACTTTTGTAGGCGTTAAAACTTACCGTTAGTATCTATTTCTTCTATCTTGGTAGTTTCTGAATTTGTAGGAGCTACTATTCGCAAGTTGATATCTATTATAATTTGATTTATGTCAAGATTTATATTTGCTTTATTTATTATGATTTTTAAGGGTAAGCAATCACTTACATGATATTGAGGGGACGACTGAGTTTTATATCCTGCTTCATCAAGCCATTCGTAGATATTTCTCCAGTTTTCTATCTTTTCATCGCTTTTACCAACAAGGTTTTTAACATACTGATACAAAGTGTTACAGAGGTCAACACCAACTCCTTTGACGCTCTTATTCAGCTTTTCAGCTAATTCAGTGGGACTGTTGCCAGAAAGCAATACCCGCAGGTGCAGCTTCTCTACTGGTGTCAGACGCTTCCCCTTGGCAGATGCGAGGTCTGCGTAGAGGGTTTCCAAGTCCCACTCATTTGCCGCTTGGGTAAACTGCTCAGTAGATGCCATTTTCGGGAGTCCTGAGAAAATTCCTAATTGAATTCTAGCATAATACCTAGTGCTTATTAGTTTTTGGTTAAGTAATAGGTGGTTTAGTATGAAGTAAAACAGGCTTAGGCATGATTTCTGGTGGAAATCACTAGGATATTTGCTTTTTGCGGATGCAGTAACAGAAATAATGCGATTTTCTGTTCTTAAAATTGCTAAAAACTACAAACCATTAAGAGTATTTTATGCCTTAATTATTTTAGGAGTGATGCTCAAATGGATGAAGTGATTAGAAAGGTTGCTGCCTTGGGACTGCCTGGTGTCTTGCTAGCAATTGCAGCTACTACAGGTTTTGCAGGTGGTGCGGCTCTCACAACTGCACTTGCAGTCCTTGGTGGCCCTGCTGGAATGATTGGCGGTATAGCAGTTCTTGGAATTGCAGGTTTAGTTGCTGATGCTGTAGCTAAAGTTGGTATTGATAATTTCCTAGTAAACGTTTACTGCCAAAGACGAAGAAATGAGTCTCATAGCAAGCTTTTTTCTGAAATAAATCAATTGCCTGTATCGAGTGATTTGAAGAATAAGCTCGAACTGGTCATTAGGGATGGCAGGGGTTGTTAAAACTTTGTTTGCTTTGTTAATGATGCCGTACTCCTACAGATAATGCTTGATTGTGATCGCACCCTTATTCTCCACCTATAAACCAAGTTTCTCTAAGAAACCTGGTTTATGCAATCAGCGCGATCGCACTTTTCTCCCATCACCTTTGTTCCGACAACTCCAGCACCTTCACCAACTCACATTATTCAAAGTCTTTAGCAAGTCATTACGAAGCGCTTCTAAAAAACCACAATCATTAGCAATATCCGAAGCTTCATCCTCATCCGAATCTTCCACAATCTTAAGACGTTCTTGGTATGCCTCGATCCGATAGTCGAGAGATTCAATAATGAACTGGATATCTTTATATGATAAATTCATGTTAATTTCCTTTTTTTGACATTATCCATTCTAGGGGAATTAGCATTGCCTTGTCGATACAAATCAACTGGTGTTTTCCTCATTGCCAAAGGGTTATTTTTAACTATACAGCATCATATATTACCCAGTGGATTTCTAGAAGCGATCGCGGATGCGCTCAGCGTGCCGGAGGCATATCGCCCATTCCCCCTCTATCCAAATCAAAGTGCGATCGCTAACTTCACCGATGAGAACTAACCACTAACTTAGGAATAACCAAAACGCGATCGCTCGTAATTTTCCGCAGTTGGCCAACCGACCTTTCCAATACTTCTCGTTCCTTACTTCCTGTCTCCAGTTGTGCTAATTTTTCCACTACTGTCTCAGCAGCACTTAAAACAACTTCCGTCAACTCATAAGGCGGAATCTTCCAAACCACATCCCAACCTTGGGGTCGCAATTCCATCATTTTAGAAGAGCGTCTATGGCGAAGCTTGACCTCATAAGGGCCGTCCATAAATAGGAATTTTTGGCAGCGACCCGAACCCAAAAGGTGAAACTGTGCTGCCATCCACCAGGTAAGAATAACCGATCCAAAATCCATCCAATCTTCAGACGGATAAAATTGACCGTCATGCTGAAGGCAAATCCCAAAAAAAGGAGACGAGTTACGCGCTTCGTATTCTTTTAGCAACTCATCATCAAACTTTAGCTTAATTTTCATATTTATTCCTTAATGTTGATCGGACTTTTATGGCAATGGGTACGCCGTTTCAATAATCTTACTTTCCCGGTTATACCATATCTCAAGGGTTAAGCCCGAATCAGGGTCAACGCCTCTATACCTAATCCGTTGGTCGGAACCGGGAAGCTTCGATTGGGTCTTATTTTTCTTTCGTCGTCCCCAAGCTCTCCAGACGCATTTCTCAATATCTTCCTTAGTCCACAATTCTGGAAATAGACTGTTACTTGGCCCTCGCTGCATTGCAATTTCACCGTTGGGATGATGGTTATTATAAATATGATCGATATCAACACCATTAGCTCTCGGCCCCCTGAATTTGTTTGATTTATCCGTCATTTAAAGCCAATTTCAAACATTAATTCCCCCTTGCTGTTAAACTCACCTAAAATCATATTCTGCCACAGCATCCAGTTTCATTGAGGCATTTGATTAGGCACATAGCTTCGGGATGTTTCTCATCCGCCTTTTTTTTCGCAACTGTTTTATCTGGATCGATGAAATAATCACCGCTATCTGGCTCAATAACGATAAACCAGTCGTAATGTTCCTTAATTAGTTCTGGTTTAACTCGTTCAAAAATCTCCCGACAGCGTTGAGCAAACGCCTCACTTTCGGCGCGTCGTTTGGCTTTTTCTTCTGGAGATAATTGGCGTTCTGGAAATACTCTTCCCCGACGCGCAATGCGATGAGAAGATAAATGAGTCATCTTATGTTTATCCTGGTAATATAATAATATTTAATTTATATTATAAGTTAATTTGAGTGGAAGGCGATCGGCCCCAGACCCCGCTATCCAAATCAAAGTGCGATCTCCCTCCGGCACGCTGAGCGCATCCGCGCCGCTACGCGAACGCGATCGCACTTTCCCTTACCCCAACGTCAGCACCCCTGCCGGAAAATCAACCACAAGTCGCTTTCTTTCCAGCCAACGTACACCTAAAAGAATGTTTGGAAGTTGCTCTCCGCCTAAAACTGCAATTATTAACTCTTCTCCATCGAAAAGCACTGTTCCCGCATACAGATTGAACCACGCATCGCCACGAGCAGTCTCCATTTCCTCTTGCTGGTTAGTAAAAATCCACCCCAAACTATCGGCATCTTGGTTATCAATTGCTAGCCAGCCCGTGAAACCTGTATCTAGAAGTGCCTTGACTGTGATAACATCACCATCAGCAGCAATCAAACCAATTTCAAAAATTAACTCTCCCTTACTATTAAATTCGCCTGAAATCATATTTTGCCGCAGGCTCCAGTCTCGTTGATTCTCATCATCACACGCCTAGTACGATCAAATTTATCGTGCGCCTTTTGCCTGGCAACTGTTTCATCTGCCTCTATAAAATAGTCTCCACTCTCAGGCTCAATTACAATAAACCAATCGTAATGTTCATCGATTAGCTCTGGTTTAACTCGGTCAAAAATCACGCGACAACGCTGATAAAATACTTCATCTTCAGCTTGGCGATGCGCTTTCTCTTCCGGAGATAGTTGGCGTTCTGGGAATACCTTTCGCTGGACTGTGCGATTTGAAGATAACTGGGTCATTTTTCTTTCTACCTGTTTAACATACCCCTACAAGTAATGCTCGATCGCGATCGGCCCTTCCCCTTGTAGCAAAATTGACATGGGACTGCTATACCTTAAACGCTAGGAACGGAGAGGGAGGGATTCGAACCCTCGTTGAGGTTGCCCCCAAACAGCATTTCCAGTGCTGCGCCTTCAACCACTCGGCCACCTCTCCAAAACTGTGCTTTTAGAAAATCCTTTAGAGTAATTTTCGCACAGACTTTTATTATATAGATGTTGCTTCGATTTTGCAAATGCCTCGATCGTACAAAATTCGCATTCACCATCGCCAGAAGGATACGTATTCTACCATAGAAGTGCCAGAGGATCGGTACATCCTCCACAGCGGCGAAAACCAAGGCGTCGAGATGCCTTTCTCCTGTCGTAACGGGGCCTGCACTACCTGTGCCGTGCGCGTGCTTTCAGGAGAGATTCATCAGCCAGAGGCAATGGGACTCTCGCCACAACTCCGCAAGCGGGGGTATGCGCTGTTGTGCGTCAGTTATCCGCGATCGGACTTGGAGGTGGAGACTCAGGATGAAGATGAGGTTTACGAACTCCAGTTCGGGCGCTATTTTGGAAAAGGGAAAGTAAGGGCGGGACTGCCTCTAGATGAAGACTGACAGAAGCCAAAACAGAATAATGTTCGCCTGTTTGTTGTGCTTTTTTACTTTTTCCTTTTTACTTCTCCTGGCGAGTTGTCGCCAGTCGGCAATCACTCCCCAAGGAGAAGTTGTTAAGGTTGTGCGGGTGGTAAGCGGACAAACGCTAGAGGCGATCGATACCGAAAAGCAACCCCCTTTGATTGAGCAGGTACGGCTGATTGGCATTGAGGCACCGGATTTGCGCCAGCGACCTTGGGGTACGGCAGCAAAAGAACGGCTCGAACAAATGATCGGCGAAAAACCAGTTTTGTTAGAGTCAGATCGAGAGCCTAAAGACCAGTCCGATCGCCAACTCGCCTATGTCTGGCAAGATGGAGTCCTGCTCAATGAAAAGCTGGTGGCAGAGGGATATGCACTTTTTTATTCGCGATCGCTCAATAATAAGTATGACGAACGTCTAGAACAAGCCCAAGAATTCGCCAGAGTCATGGGTTTGGGTATTTGGAACCCAGAAAAACCGATGCGCCTGACCCCCAGAGACTTTCGCGAGCAATACAGATGATTGGGGATTGGGGATTGGGGATTGGGGATTGGGGAATTGGTCATTAGTCATTAGTCATTAGTCATTAGTCATTAGTCATTAGTCATTAGTCATTCTCCCCCACTCCCCCACTCTCCCACTCTCCCACTCTCCCCTTTTTGACTTTTGACTTTTGACTTTTGACTTTTCTAGCCCCTGTAAAGATGAATCGCAATACGCCCGAACAACTGCAAACATTCCTAGAGATTGCCACCGAAGCCGCTCTGGCTGCCGGTGCAGTCCTACAATCCTATTTAGGCAAATTAGAAGAGATTGAAGAAAAAGGGCGTCCGGGGGATTTACTAACGGCAGCAGATAAAGCTGCCGAAGCCACCATCCTAGAAATTTTACGCCGCCACTTTCCCGACCACTCAATCTTGGCAGAAGAATCCGGGCGACTGGGAGAAAATAAAAGCGAATACCTTTGGGCGATCGATCCCCTGGATGGTACTACCAACTTTGCCCACCAGTACCCATTTTTCGCCACCTCGATCGGACTTTTGATTGACGGAATTCCCCAAGTAGGTGCTATTTTCGATCCGTTTCACAACGAACTGTTTCGCGCCGCGAAAGGTTTGGGAGCAACGCGCAACCGTCGCCCCATCAGCGTTTCCGAAACATCCGATCTGAGCAAGAGCTTGTTAGTTACCGGCTTTGCCTACGATCGCCGGGAGACAGCTGACAACAACTATGCCGAGTTTTGTCATCTCACCCATCTTACCCAAGGCGTGCGGCGCAGCGGTTCAGCATCACTCGATCTAGCCCATGTGGCTTGCGGACGTCTTGATGGATACTGGGAAAGAGGACTTTCTCCTTGGGACATAGCCGCAGGAGTTGTAGTGGTGCAGGAGGCAGGCGGCAAGGTAAGCGCTTACGATCGCAGTTCCTTGCAAATTGATTCAGGCCGAATTCTTGCCACCAACGGTCACATTCATCACAGCCTCAGTAGCGAACTTATGCAGGTTCGTCCATTATCAGGTTGGAGTAATGCCGTAGATTCACCCTAGCGCATAGTTAGAGGTGGCGAAGTACACTAGATTTAATCGCTCCAAAATTCGGAAACTACACTATGGCTTTTAATATAGAACGGGGACTATTCAAGTTAGAGTTTACGGATCACCACGCAGTTTTGGGAGTCCCATTAGATGCAGCGCCCAACGATATCCGCAAACGGTATCTCAAAATTTCCCGTCGCCTGCATCCTGACAGCTGCACTGCGGAAAGCGAACCAGTAAAACAGCAGGCCAGCCAGTTATTTGCCAAACTGGTAAATCCAGCTTACGAACACTTGTTTGGGGAGCAAAGTCGGGCTGAACATAATGCACTTTTGGGTCGCATGGGCAAACGCCTCGTTCAGGAACAAAACAAAATCGAAATTCATAGCGAAGCAGCCAAGAAGTTAAGCAAGGCAGGCAACTTGGATGTAGATTATAAAACGGCACTCCAAAGCTTGGCGGAAAAGGAATATGAAGCGCTCGATCGAGTTCTGGAACAAATTGCTGAAATCAGCGAACTGAATTTGATTTACTTGCTCAGAAAAACGGGTAAAAAAGAACCTACCAACCCTCAACCAAAGCCTCCAAAACCACAAGGGCCAGTTACACCAGTACCACCGCCACCTCCTAAGCAGGAAACTTCACCGACTGAGACTTATTGCCGTCGCGCCGCAGAGTATCTCGAAAAAAACTACCCTGCTAAAGCGCTTTTGGAAATGAAGGATGCGCTCAAAATGGAGCCAAATAACCCTCGCTGCCACGCGCTACTAGCAATGGCTTATTGGCAGCAAGACCAGGGAACAATGGCTAAGATTCACATGAATCAGGCTTTGAAGTTCAATCCTCAAGAACCAACAGCATTAGAGGTTAAAAAATTGATGGAAAAGCAGGCAGAAAAAGACGCTTATGCTGCTAAGAAGAAGGAAGCCGAAAAAAGCAGTGGTGGTTTTTTTGGCCTGTTTGGTGGTGGTAAAAATCCAGAGAAAAAAGAGAAGAAAAAATAATGGTGCATGAATCACCCCCCTCTTTTCCTCCAAAAAGGGGGGATGTCAAAGGCGGAACTTTTAACCGCCCAGATGACAAAGGACTCAACTTTTATGCGCCCGGTGCTAGGGATTTATTGCCCCTGGATGTTGCCCAAAAACGCTGGATTGAAGACCGCTTGCAGCAGGTATATCATCGGTGGGGCTATCACCGGATTATTACTTCCACGATCGAGCGGTTGGATACTCTGATGGCTGGCGGGGCGATCGATCGCTCAACGGTTCTGCAATTGCAAAATGCAGAGGAGGAGGGACTGGGATTGCGCCCAGAACTGACTGCTAGTATCGCACGAACGGCAGTAACCCGGATGGCTGGTGTCGCCTATCCTCAGCGCCTCTATTACAATGCGAATGTGTTTCGCCGATCGCCAGAAGGTAGCCACAACAATCAGCAGGAATTCTATCAAGCTGGGGTGGAACTGATCGGCGGCGGCGGATTGCTGGCGGATGCGGAGATTTTGCTGTTGCTGGCAGAATGTATGCAGACTCTGGGTTTGAGCAATTGGTATTTGATTTTGGGAGAGGCGGGACTGACTCGAAGTTTGCTTTCTCCTTTCCCGGATGCTTTGCAAGATAAGGTGCGGCGGGCGATCGCACATCTCGATCGCGTTACCCTGGAAACTCTGCCTCTCTCAGAGGAACTCCGCGATCGAGCTTTGATGTTGCTAGATTTGCGCGGACGTCCAGCCGACGTGCTGCAAAAAGTTGCCCATCTAGAACTACAGCCGCCTCAGCAAGAAGCTCTCAACAATCTTAAATCTCTTGTAGAGTTACTAGAAGGAGGCTTTCCGAAGTTAAGTGATGGATCTGCGATCGCTTCTAGGGTGATTCTCGACCTCAGCTTAATTCAAACTTTTGACTACTACACTGGCATAGTGTTTGAAGTAGTCGGCGAAACTGAAACAGGAAAGCGCGTTTTGGGACAAGGAGGTCGCTACGACCAATTGCTGAGCCTTTATCATCCCCAAGGACAAAACGTTCCCGGTATCGGCTTTTGCCTTAATATAGAAGACCTTCACCAAGCTTTGCTACCTACCTCTCAGTTACCGCACCAAACGCCTGCTATCGACTGGTTAGTTGTACCCCAAACTCCCCAAGCTTACCCAGCTGCTTTTGCTTATGCCCAAACTCTCAGAGATTCGGTTAATTTAGTACGAGTGGAAATAGATTTGATCGGACGCGATCGAGATGCTATCCGGGATTATGCTATTCGTCGCCGCATCCGCCAAATTGCCTGGATCGAAGGGGAAGGGTCACCAATGATTGAAGCGCTATGAGGAAAAAAGCATTAAAATCCGTAATGTAGGTTCAATACCTTCGCCATTTCTTTGCTTTGTTGGGTTGAGTGAAGCGAAACCCAACCAATGCGCGTCCATTTTTCGGTTTGGCGAAGGTAATGTAGGTTAGAACAAGATTTCTATCCGGTCTATTCTGCCGAATTTCAAGAGAGAGAACACTTTGCCGCACACAATTGTTACCAATACTTGCGAAGGCGTCGCCGATTGCGTGGACGCCTGTCCCGTTGCTTGCATTCACGAAGGCCCAAGCAAAAATGCTAAAGGTACTGACTGGTACTGGATTGATTTTGCCACCTGTATTGACTGTGGCATTTGTTTGCAAGTATGTCCTGTAGAAGGGGCGATCGTCCCAGAAGAACGCCCAGATTTGCAAAAAACGCCTCAGTAGTTAATTTCAGATTACCGAGTTCAGATTTCCAATTGTCAATTCCAAATAAATTTAAAATCTGCAATTCTTCAATCTGAAATTTCCTAATGACCACTAACAACTGACAACTGACCACTAACAACTAACAACTGACCACTAACAACTGACAACTGACAACTGACAACTGACAACTGACAACTGACTAATGACTAACGAACCATTATTAGAAGTTGAAGATGTTTATGCAGGATATGTCAAAGATTTGGATATCCTGCAAGGCGTCAATTTCAAAATTTATCCAGGTGAATTGGTGGCGGCGATCGGCCCAAATGGTGCCGGTAAATCAACGCTGGCTAAAACTATCTTTGGACTCCTCACACCCCACCGAGGCAAAATAACTTTCAAAGGCGAAAACATTGCTGGCTTAAAGTCAGATCGAATCGTTCAGCGGGGGATGTGCTACGTTCCCCAAATCGCCAATGTTTTCCCTTCCCTTTCGGTGGAAGAAAATTTAGATATGGGCGCTTTTATTCGCAATATCTCTTTACAACCGCTCAAGGATAAAATTTTTGCTTCTTTTCCCGTTTTGGCAAAGCGCCGCCACCAACGTGCTGGGACTCTCTCTGGTGGGGAACGCCAAATGTTGGCGATGGGAAAGGCTTTGATGTTAGAACCGAGTCTGCTGCTGCTGGATGAACCTTCGGCTGCTTTGTCTCCTATTCTGGTAAACAATGTTTTTGAGCAGATTAAACAGATTAATCAGACGGGAACTGCTATTGTGCTGGTGGAGCAAAATGCTCGGAAAGCTCTGGAAATGTCCGATCGCGGTTATGTGTTGGAGGCTGGACGCGATCGCTTCTCTGGCCCCGGCATAGAATTGTTGAATGACCCCAAAGTCGGCGAACTCTATCTGGGAATCAATACTTTACATTAAATTTTGCTTGTAAGTAGTGTTGATCTCAACGCGGTTTTGCTGTATATTAGAGTGATTCCTTTAATAATGGGGTAGTTGTGATTATAAAAATTTAGAACAGATTCCCATTATGAAGAAAATCATTCAAACATAATTCAATTGTATCACCAAGCAGCCAGAAAAAATCTGATTGCCTTTACTCGAAAACAGGAGGCCAAAGTTCGGCAATTGGCAATTCCCAACCGGGGCACAACTCTGGTATTGTGAGGATGTGGCCATCTCGAAGTACTTGGGGTTGAGCGTTCAGACGATAAACTGTCACAGTTAGTTTATCGGGGTCGATCAAAATCCCCACATCTGTTCCCAGTCTCAGGAATAAGTCAATTTTCTCTTCGATGGGCTTAATGCGATCGGTTTTAGACTTAATTTCTACCATCAAGTCGGGGACTAACTCAACAAAATTTCGCTGACTGCGCTTGAGTCTTTCGGCGCGGACAAAGGAAACATCTGGCGCACGTAAGTTTGAGTTAGGTAAGATAAAGCCAGCACTGGAACCAGTCAGGCGACCTAGATTGCGTGGTAGTAACCACATACCCAATAGAATGAGTAATCGAGAACCAATTTCGCTAGATGTGTAATCGCATGGCCCCATAACGACAATTTTCCCATCCACTAACTCGTATTGCCAGTCTGGATGTTCGGATTGTAGTTCTTCTAAGTCTTTAATAGTTAGGAACATCAGGTAACCTATAGTTAATTGGTAACTCTATATCAGATCTTGCACGATCGCTACCTTTATTTGTGACTATCAAACTTCAACTTCACCATCTCCAAGGTATCCGCACTCACGCTGAAAGCACCTATCCAGAAGAGTGCTGCGGCATTGTGGTGGGACATTTAGGTGATGATGGGAAAACTGTAGTGGAAATTTGGGCTACCGAGAATGCCTGGAGTGCTGAAGCGGCAGATGATTTCCCAAGGGGAGAAGGGGAGGGGAGTAAAAGGCGGCGATATGCGATCGCACCTGGTGATATGCTAAAAGCACAACGGGAAGCACGCGATCGGGCCATGAATATCATCGGCATCTACCATTCGCACCCAGATCATCCGGCGATTCCCTCAGAAATGGATCGTGCGATCGCATGGCAGGTGTATTCTTATATCATTGTCTCAGTGCCGCAAAGCAAAGCTGGGGAACTGCAAAGCTGGTGTCTAGACGACAGCCACCAGTTTCAGCCAGAGGAAATTATCACTGAAATATAAAACAAATTATAAAAATTACAGAAACGCAAACGCACAAAGGATACTCTTTTTAGATAGGATCTAAATCCGCTCCCCTATCAGACTGCCATGCTCAATCCCAATCTGGATGAAATCCAGTTATCCAAAGAAGAATACGAACGCTACTCCCGTCACCTAATTTTACCAGAAGTAGGACTGGAAGGGCAAAAACGCCTCAAAGCTGCCAGCGTCCTCTGCATCGGTACGGGTGGACTGGGTTCCCCACTGCTGCTGTACCTCGCAGCGGCGGGTGTAGGACGCATCGGTATTGTGGATTTCGATATCGTCGATAGTTCCAACCTGCAACGCCAAGTCATCCACGGCACATCTTGGGTAGGTAAACCCAAAATTGAATCTGCCAAAAACCGGATTCTGGAAATCAACCCGAATTGCCAGATAGACTTGTACGAAACCCGGATAAGTTCAGAAAACGCTCTCGACATCATCAAACCTTATGACATTGTAGTGGATGGTACAGACAACTTCCCCACCCGCTACCTGGTAAACGATGCCTGCGTTTTGCTGAATAAGCCTAACGTCTACGGTTCCATCTTCCGGTTTGAAGGACAAGCTACCGTCTTTAACTACGAAGGTGGCCCGAATTACCGCGACTTGTACCCGGAACCGCCGCCACCGGGGATGGTTCCCTCTTGTGCTGAAGGTGGCGTTTTGGGGATTTTGCCAGGAATTATTGGTGTGATCCAAGCCACGGAAACCGTCAAAATTATATTAGGAAAAGGCACAACTCTCAGCGGTAGACTGGTGCTTTTCAACGCTTTGGAGATGAAGTTCCGGGAATTGAAACTGCGACCAAATCCTGTCCGTCCTGTGATTGAAAAGTTGATAGACTACGAACAATTCTGCGGTATTCCCCAAGCAAAGGCAGAGGAGCTTCAACGGCAGATGGAAATGCAAGAAATGACTGTACTAGAATTGAAGCAGCTGCTTGATAGCGGTGCTGATGATTTTGTACTGCTTGATGTTCGCAATCCGAATGAGTACGAAATTGCTAAGATTCCCGGTTCTGTTTTAGTGCCGTTACCGGATATCGAAAGCGGTAATGGTGTTGAGAAGGTTAAAGAATTGCTCAACGGTCATCGTTTGATTGCACATTGTAAGATGGGCGGGCGATCGGCAAAGGCGCTGGGCATTTTGAAGGAAGCTGGAATTGTTGGTACGAATGTGAAAGGCGGTATCACTGCTTGGAGTCGCGAAGTCGATGCTTCGGTTCCTGAGTATTAAGATCCCCCCAACCCCCCTTAAAAAGGGGGGCTAAGAAGTTGTAGAAATTGTAGGGTGGGCTTTGTCGATGGCGGTGTTTCGCTCTCCGGCGATATCTTTGCTGGGGAAATATGCCACAAGACCTGAGTTACCGATGGCTGCTAGTTTTTTAACTTTGGCTGGTGGGATAATTGGCGCATTTAAACCGATCGCGGATGATTTTGTGGTTAGTACGGGGCCAATGGTTGCTTTTGCGATCGGTTCATTTGTCCTTTTAGGTGCAGCAGCGCTGTTGCGTTTCTTAGATCCACCAGAAACACCGACACCGGAGGAGACTTCCCCTACTCCCCCACTCCCCCCTTCCCCTATTTACCGTCTCATACTGCCGCTGGGATTGATTATGTTGACTGGTGCGGGTGTGAATTGGGGTTCGAGTTTCTTGATGGACGCAATTCCTAAGATGTTGAAAAGCCAATGGCCGACTGCTAATATTCCTTGGGTGATTTTTGCTATTGCGATCGCCACCGCTTTTGCCGCACTTCCCGCCGGGGCGTTAGCGGTGAAATTGGGCAACCGTCGGGCAATGCTAATTGGCATTGGTACGACGATACCGCTGTTGCTGCTGATGGTTTTAATACCCAGTTGGTTCACCGTGGCAGTAGCGCTAATTGGTTTATTAGCATCTTTTAGTTTAATTGTCAATGGTGCCGTGCCTTTTGCGCTGTCGCTGATGCCACCACGCTGGTCGGGATTGGGTGTGGGAATATATTTTGGTGGAATTGGAGGTGCATCGAGTTTGTTTGGGATCTTATTCCCGCAATTGGCAAGCATTACACCCTTGATGAGTGGGATTTTGGGTGCGATCGCATTTTTAGCTACCGCCGTTTGCATTGCGTTGAGTGTCCAGCTACAACCAGCACAGGAAACCGTAGAAGCCTAAGCAATACACGCTTTGTGTTAAGCTAACGCGCATTTAAATTGTAGTTAGGGACGGGCAAGATGCCCATCCCACAAGAAATTCATTAAATTGACTGTAAAATTTAGCCCAGGAGCAGCTTAGCAAAGTGCTTCTGCATTTGCCGATCCCCGTACTTTTGTTTTAATGATGCAAAGCAGTTGAAAAATTTTACGTAATTATCACGAGGCCATTCTCGATCTGCCGTTTAATCTACGCAATTATACTGAAATCAGTACGGGGATCAAACCAAGCCCAAACAGAACTTCATTAAGGATTTCTGCATGAGAGATTCCCAAATCGGAAATTAGCCTTTAGATAGATGAGGCAACTAAATAATCGCTTTTATAGTTAAATATAACGAGCTTGACCCGGAACAATGAGTAACTTTACTCAGGAGGAGAAGAACTCGATCCGGTTAACCGAACTCGCCTATTACAGGGACAGCAGATAAATTTAAACAGGGTCGGGACGATCGCAAGCACATCCATATTGGGTTCAAGCGGCAGAGAGTGCAACATTTATGAAATGCTCGAACTCAGCCCGGTTTATGAACAAGCATTTGATTTTGACATTATACATTTCCATGTCTGCATTTCTGCATTAGCCTTGATTTCTCAATTTAATTAACAGATTTTAATGAAGAGGCAAGATCAGATGAATACGCGCAGCAGCAATACTTGTCTTTGTTGTGGAAGTGGACTACTCCGTCATATCCGCCACGAAGGTATCTATTGGTTTTGTACATCCTGCCACCAGGAAGTACCATCACTGCTTTCCATTAGGATGCTGCATTGTGATACTCTAAAACAGCAGTCGCGTCCCCTCTCGGTGGTGAGTTCCTAAGTTTTGTTAGCAGCAGTACTTTACGGTCAAGAAAATTTACGCCTGGAATCGGTGCCTGACCCCGTTCCCGGCGCGGGTGAAGTTGTGATTCAAGTTGCGGCGGCAACCACTTGCGGCACTGACCTCAAGGTCTGGCGTCGCGGCGGTCATGCCAAAATGCTCCGGCCTCCCACTTTGTTCGGTCATGAGGCATCTGGGCGGATTGTGGCTGTTGGGGAAAATGTTTTACATTGGCAGGTGGGCGATCGCGTAGTAGCAAATAACTCCGCTCCCTGCATGAATTGTTTCTTTTGTCAACGTCAGGAATATTCGCTCTGTCCAAATCTGACTTGGAATAACGGCACATTTGCCGAATACCTGAAAATTCCCGCCCCGATTGTGCAGCACAATTTGTTGCCGATTCCAGATGACTTGCCCCACGCCCTAGCATCAATGACGGAACCGCTTGCTTGCGTGCTGCATGGGGTGGCGCGTTCCAATGTGAAGGCAGGCGATCGCGTGGTAGTTTTGGGAGATGGTGCGATCGGGTTGATGTTCGTAGCAGCTTTGGGGCGTTGGGGCAGAGGGGCAGAGGAGATTCAAAACTCAAAACTTTCCGAGTCCCCAATCCAAAATCCAGTTGAGGTATTCCTATTTGGTGGCAACGACCAAAGGTTAGAGATTGGGAAAAAATTGGGTGCATCTGAGACTTTCAATTATCATCAATTTAGCGACATCCCAGCAGAGGTAAAAAAAGTAACAGAGGGATGGGGTGCGGATGTGGTAATTGAAGCAACGGGTGTGCCAGCGGTGTGGGAAAGTGCGATCGCTTCTGCCCGTCCTGGTGCGACGATTAACTTATTTGGTGGTTGTCCGCGAGATACTACCATTACAGTAAATACAGAACAACTTCACTACAGCGAACTGACTCTCAAAGGAGTGTTTCACAATACACCAACCTATGTACGAGAGGCGCTGTCGTTGTTGGCAAGTCGCGTTATCCCGTTTGAATTACTGATTAGCGAATATCGACCGCTGCAAGATTTAGAACAAGTGTTTCGCGATATGCGCGATCGCAAAGTAATTAAAGTAGCCATAGAACCACAAAAAGGATGAGGGTGAACCGGAAGAATGAAATTTAAATTAGTCTTTCTTCTGCCTTTGGCCCTCGTTCCCTGGTTCTGCTTGGGAACGCTTTTTACTTCAAAAGCCAACGCCTTACCGGGTCAGACAACCGATCGAGTGACCGCCTGGATTAAGGCCCACCCCACCCTGCGACCTAGCAGTGGCGAGACGCTGTTAGTACGCAAAAGCGATACCGCCGCAGTCAGATTTATATTTCAAGCCTCCGTCCTATCACCGGGCTTAGCAACTCCTGCGGGAGATCCTGGCGTAATTCGCACCGAACAAATCGATTTGTTTAATGCGATCGATGGTGTGACGGCGAATCGCCTCGAAGAATCCCTGCGAGTTATCTATGGCTTGGATATCTATCAAGATTACCAAAGAGCGCAGGTAGTCTACGCTTATCCTAACGAAGCGATGGTCAGGGAAGCTCGCGGGCAAGCCGCCCCGTTACAGGAAGCATTGCAAGGACAACTGCGCTTAGGCGACAGATATGCCTACTGGTTAGAGATTGCCCAACCCCGACAGGGTTTTCCCATCACCGGCAAAATTACAATTCTGCTCAAAAGCGATTTAGACAAATTGGAATCCGAACTCCGCAATCGATGAAGGGGCTAGGGGCTAGCCTTGCCAGGTGCCAGCGAAGATACTTCGGACTGCGATCGCAATCCGATCCAAATCTTCATTCAACATAGGGGGCCACTCAACCCCAGATTTAAGGCCAACTTCGTACAGCTGGCGACTCTCAAAACACAACAGATGCAGTGCGTGAATTAGGTCGCGATCGAGATAAGTTTCCTCTTTGAGGGCGTCGAACGAAATTTTCAGGGCCAACAATATAGATGTCAGCTGACCGGGTACTGGCGCTTTTCCCGATCGCAGACGCACCAGCAAGTCATCGGGATTTCGTTGGGTTAGCAAAGCCGTTCCCCGATCGATTAAAAAGTTACGTGCTGTTTTATAGTCCATTAACCGAAATTAGCAGCTAAAGAGCCAGCATAATCAAAAAATGTCTTTAGGAACATTATGGGAAATCACCCTGTCAGATAATTCAAATGGATGAGGTACGACACCTTGGAAAGATTGTACCTTAAAAGTAGCCCTAATCGGAAGAGTTCTTTATGAAATCCAACAAATTCCTGGCTCAAATTTTAGTATCAGCCCTCGCTTTTTCTAGCGTTGTCGGGTTCGTATCCCAAGCGCAAGCCCAGGATGATAACCAACTCGATCAAACTGATGAATTAGCAACAAACTTTCGTTGCGTTCGCGAAGGTCGGAACTATGCGACGATCGCAGAAAGAGGCGATCGAAGCACATCACCCATCGTAGTTTGGAGAACCACAGAATTCGGGGCCGATTATACTCCTCAACAACGCTGCCGCATTGTTTCTGATAGATTGACCAGAGCAGTAGCCAACAATGGAGGTCGTCTCAGCAACTTATACCTCACCACCGGAACGCTCAATCGTCTACCTGTGGTTTGTTACGTTAATAATGGAACATCTGATTGTAATTCCAACAATTTGCTGTTCACTCTCGATCGCCGCAGCGCCCAAAATCCAGATGAAGTTCTAGCGAATTTGCTGGAGTTTGGTACGACTGGTTCCGGTCGTCCAGTCTACTCGCTTAGACCCAACAACAGTACAACTACAACGAGAAGAGCGCGAACTTTCAGTTTGGAAAGAGTTGTCAACGAAGCATTTGGATCGCGAAACACTGGTAGACCAGTTACTCCTCGACCAGGAACGGGAAATAATTCTGGGGGTAGGAATAACGGTATCTAATTCAAATTGAATGGATTGTTGATTTCGAGTAGTAGCCAACCTGGGGAGTATTTAGCCTCTCCAGGTTGGCTAGTTAATAGGTGTCTGTAAAACTCTTTTCAGGGGACAAAACTGATTGTGGTACTATCGTTAATCGTTTCGGGAATTAATTTGGCGGCGATCGCTTCATTAAATGGGGTATTACTGCTATCTACGATCGCAGTTTCACCCAATTTGCATAACAGGTTTGGGGACACAGACAACCTTCCAATTCAATTAGCCCAAAATCGCCGTTCAAATAATATTTCAGGGGCAGAAATAGCTAGGCAAGTGACCGTGCGGATTTTAGCCAATGACGAGGGTGGTTCTGGTGTGATTATCGGTCGTCAGGGGCAAACATACACAGTTTTGACTTGCGATCATGTGGTGTCTAAGAAAGGCGATCGCTACAGGATTTTAACTCCCGATGGTAGCACATATCCGGCTCGGTTGCAACGTTCTGCCCAGTTTGGAGATAATGACTTAGCCCTGGTGCAATTTACGAGCGATCGCACTTATCAAGTTGTTAGTATGGGAGACTCTGATTCCCTATCAGTTGGCGATTCGGTATACGCTTCAGGATTTCCCAATTGGTACATGATTAACCGGGATGCCATAGAAAATACCCGCGATTGGGGTTTGAGAGCGTTTCGCGTCACTAAAGGGGATGTGGGGATGATTGCAGAGCGATCGCTCCCCAGAGGATACCAACTCGGCTATTCTAACGAGATTCAAGACGGCATGAGTGGCGGGCCAGTACTAAATAGTAACGGTGAGTTGGTGGGAATTAACGGCAGATTGAAATTTCCCCCGCAAGGGATTCAAGCTTACAGATTTGCCGATGGATCTGCACCATCCCAGGGACTTTTTCAGCGGATGGAAGAGTTAAGTTGGGCGATTCCGATCGCCACTTTTCAAAGAATAGTTAGGTAAATTTATTTCAGATACCGCCAGGGAATAAATGATCCTGTTGGCGAATCAATTGAGGAGTTTCACCCCTCAATTCTCTCGTTTCCAGGCTCCGCCTGGAAATGCAATTCGGGAGGCTCCTGCCTCCCAATCCTACGCTTAGGCAGGAGCCTCTAGATCTGCGTTACCAGGCTGGAGCCTGGTAACGAGGCGGATAAACAATAGTAAAAGTCGTTCCTTTACCAGGGGTAGACTCTGTGCTAATTACCCCTCCTATTTTATTCAATTCTCTGCGAATTCCATTTGGCTGCATAATAGATTTTAATCCTGGCAAAGGGTTAAGCGATTTTTTAGGATAACTATGAGGAAATTATACCGTGTATGATAAGATAATTAAAAATATATGTTGAGCAAGCTTACTCTTGGTGGAGTTAATACCAAAAGATGAAAGTCAAGCGCCTGAACATAAACTCATTCCGAGGAATCAGCGACCTGACCCTGGAGTTTGAGACATCTGAACCAACCGTACTGATCGGTATTAACGGAGTGGGAAAGTCGAGTATACTTGACTGTCTCGCTATTCTTTTATCCTGGTTGACAGGGCGAATTCAAAACCCTAAAGGTTCTGGGCGGTTTTTCAGCGAAGAGTCTATTAAAAATCGACAAAAACAAACACATAATGAGATTACGATTATAATCAACGATGGACAGGAAATTACATGGTCTTTAACCCATACTAGGAAGGGAAGAAGTAAAGATAATAGCAGCGATCTGGCGCACTTAAGAGCAGTTGTTGACGACATACACCATCAGTTAGATACTACTCCTCACGCAGAATTACCTTTGGTAGTTTACTATCCAACCAATCGTGCTGTACTTGATATTCCCTTGAGGATTAGGACAAAGCATTCCTTTGAGCAGATAGCTGCTTATGACGAGGCACTCACAGGAGCAGAAATTGACTTCAGACGTTTTTTTGAATGGTTTAGAGAACGGGAGGATCTGGAAAATGAATTACGGTTAAGTCAATCTAATGATTACCGCGATCGCCAGCTAGAAGCGGTAAGACAAGCAATTTCTAAAATGCTGGACGGATTCGGTAATTTACGAGTTCAGCGATCGCCTTTGCGAATGAGTGTAGAGAAACAAGGGCAAGAACTTATTGTAAATCAGCTATCCGATGGAGAGAAATGTTTGTTAGCAGTAGTAGGAGATTTGGCAAGACGTTTGGCGATCGCCAATCCCAATCCATCCTTCGATCCGCTTCAAGGTAGCGGCGTTGTTTTGATTGATGAAATTGAATTACATCTTCATCCCAAATGGCAGCGTGGAATTATTCCCGATCTGGAAAAAACTTTTCCTAACTGTCAGTTTATAGTGACAACTCATTCACCGCAAGTAATTAGCGATGTTGAGTGGGTGTATCTTGTGATGGAAACACCTGAAGGTATTGTTGTTGAAAAGTTAAGATCGTTAGGGAAAGATAGCAATCGGATTCTTGAAACGCTGATGGGGACTGGAAAACGCCCAGCAGAAATTGAGCATAGTTTTCAAGAATTATTTCGTCTTATTGATGAGGGAAAACTTGATGAGGCTAGGCTTTGTCGTCAACAGCTTGCGAACAGAATGAAAGAAGAAGATCCGGAATTTGTTAGAGCAGATTGGCTAATCCGACGGCAGGAAATAATCAAGCAATGAAATATATTCGCAAAGGAAATGAACCTCAAGAATTTACCGAATGGAAAGCACAACAAAAATTTGTTGGTGTTAATTGCAATTATGGAAGCCTCCAAAATCCTGAAAAGCGATTAGTACATCAATCCTTGCTGCATGAACAAGGATACATCTGCTGTTACTGCTGTATGCGGGTTGCAACAGATACTAGCCATATCGAACATTTAAATCCTCAGAGTAAGACTGATTCAGATTTATCTGTCGAATATACTAATATGTTAGCTTCCTGCGGTAGTTCTAAACATTGGCCTAAAAACTGTGGGAATAACAAAAAAGATAATGCAATTATGGTTTCGCCTTTACAGAGTAACTGTGAAGATTTTTTTAGTTACTCTAGTAATGGAAAAATAGAAGCCGCGAATAATCTAAATCAAAAACACAATGATGATGTTAGAAAAACCATTGACATTCTTGGACTTAATGACTATGACTTAACACAGGCGCGAATTAATGCACTTAACGCATTGCAAGGAATTACAAACGATGAAGCACAGCAGTTAGCTCAAGTTTGTATGCAAAAAAACACACAATATGAATATGAGCCTTTCTGCATTGCGGTTTTGTATTACCTGAAATGGCTTTGGAATTTTTGATTGTATTCCCTGTGCTAGAGTTATCAAAGAATTTTTGGTAGAACAGGGAGTTCAGGGAAAGCAGATCAAGCTGGATACGGGTTCACAAGATCCGCTCTATGGACGTATTTATGATGATAGTGTAGGAGAACTGATTGCCACGACTGGACACCATGAAGGAGTTGTAGTTGAAATTGAGGGAGAGGAAATTGTGGTTGACAACATTCACCCTGAAGGAATTTCTCGCTCGGTTTGGATGCAAAATCTCTATTCGCCTATTCTGGAAGTTGGTAGCGAATTTCAGGTAACAGAAAAGATGTTTTAGCGTTAACTTGTTGGGAGTTAGATATGGATAATTTTTACGATGTATTACAAAAAATTCAAAAAAGACCTGCCATGTATCTGGGCAGGCATTCTATTTTCAGTCTTCAGGCATTTTTGGATGGATACTATTTTGCTAGGCGCGAACTTGGCGTACCTTTGACGAAACAGGAGGCTGAATTTCAAGATTTTTTGCAGTGGTTACGCCAGAAATTCAGGTGGAAACGGGACAATTATGGGCAAGTATCTTGCTTTTCCATTCCGCAGATGAACGCGGTGCAGTCGAGCGATTTTTTAGCTTGTTTGAAGAGTTTGTCAATCGGGAAAAAGTTAAAGAAGTTGATGATAAACGGGTTGAGAGTGGTAGGATTTTGTGAGATATAGCTAGGGACTAGGGGCTAGGGGAAGAAGGGTCTAGAATCCGCCAACGTTTCAGGAATTAAAAATGTCCTAACAGCCTTGGCGGTTGCTATATCTGAATGGCGATCGCACTTTAAGAGAGACAGTCAGTAAAGAGAAGAAATGGGTAGGCGTAGCCCGTCGTAGACATCGCTAAGACTGAATGATTCGAGAGGCGATCGTGGGCGCAGTCTTAATCTAGGATGGATCGGTTGCTGGAGGATGCAACCCTGTTTGAATCCAAAATCGTCTGGTTGCTCGGATAGAGTCATCCTCTGGATAGCGTTTTGGGATAATGTGATCGACTGTGAAACGATTTGCGCTCAGGCGTTCTGGAGAATGACAGTACTCACACAAATAGTTGGCTCGTTGGCGTATGGCAAGCTTTGCTACATCACTGATTGGCATTTTGGGCAGCAAGCATAGCGTTGATATGAGTAAAAATCCGATCCAACTCTCCGATCGCGTCTAGTTCTGTAACTTCATCAGGAGTGAGTTGATCCGCCTTCTTTTGTTCTAGCAGGCTTTCCATTCGGAGTTGAAGAGATTCACTGAATTTGAATAGCGTCCAATCTCCCACCTTTTCAATCTGAATTTCATGAATGAGTGAGGACGGCTTACTGAGAGTCGTAACCATATTTACCTCTGTCAGAATGGAGTGGACAGACATTGAACATCTGCACTTTAGCGAAATTATAGCTTTCCTGGCAGTGGCAACGGGATTACCGAATTGAAGGCGTTATCCAACAGGACAGCGATCGCGCAAATCGCCCTTGGATGTGAGTCTTGCTGTAAACTGGTTGAGAATCTAAGTTTATCTTACCAGGCGATCGAGAATATTCTGAGCGCAGGAAATAAGCTGAGGATCGTCATTTTCAGTGCAAAGAGCAAATACTGTCCACTCATCCTGTGTGATAGACATATACTTACCAGGTTTGTAACCTTCCGCTGATGCGAGGATCTCTTCATCGCTTAGTTTTGAGCTAATTTTAAGGTAGCGCCCCCGGTTGCCTGTTTCACGAACCTTTACTTCCCAAAGACGGTAGCTGCTATCCCGCATTTGTACTTCACCTACACGATCCTTGCCGCCGTGAATTATATTATCAAACAAGCCATACTTGCCTATTTTGTAAGCAGCTTTACCAGTCTTGATAAGCGTGATGATCTCAGCAGGGTTCATCTCTCTATCCCTTAGTTTAAATTGGCTGAATCTAGCATAAGGTTACGGAAAAGAATAGCTACCAGGGGGAAAAGATTCTTAATCAACTAATTTACCTCCCGATCAAACCGTCACCCCTTCAAGTTCTTCATCAGTTATATCATACAACTCTCTTAACTTCTGCAACCTCTCCTCACTCGGTTGCCAGAAACCGCGCCCATTCGCCTCTAACATCCTTCCCACAATATTACGAAACGCTTCTGGATTTGCCTCTCTTAATTTCTTCGCCATTTCCTCATCCAAAGCATAAGTATCAGCAGCTTGATCGTAAACCCAATCATCAGTAAAATCGGCAGTACCACCCCAACCAATTAACGCTGTCATCCGTTGCGAAATTTCATAAGCGCCACCACTACCTTGATCCGCCATTGCATCAGCCCATTTGGGATTTAGCAACTTAGTGCGATACTCTATTCGCAGCAAATCTTCTAAATTGCGAGGCGTTGTATCTTTAGAGAAACTTTCCACAAAACTGGCATTAACTTTTTTACCTTGTTGTTTCTCTGCTGCCTTTTTCAAACCACCAGTATTGGCGTAATATTCCTGAATGTCAGTCAAACCATATTCCACAGAATCGATTTGTTGAACAACTCTTTCAGTAGTTTGCAACAATTGCTTGAGGATTTCCGTTCGCGCTTCTCCCTTATCTTTTCTGCCGTAACTAAACGCATTTCGACCTTGCCAAGTATTCGCTAATTCATCACCTGATTCCCAATTAGAAGCAACAACTTGGTCATTTACTAACGAACCAAAATCGCCAGCGGGGTTAGAGAATAATCGTGCAGTTGCATTTTCTACACCTTGAGCTTTTAGTGCTAAAGAGTGTTTGCGGATAAAATTCCAATCTTCTGGTTCATCCGCATCAGCAGCGCGTTGAAACAAATCATCCAACAATTCAATAATATTGACAAAGCTATCGCGGAAAATGCCCGAAAGATTTGCCAGTACATCAATGCGCGGATGTCCAACTTCTGCTAATGGCTTTAATTCATAGCGAACAATGCGACCCGTACCTTCTTTTACTGGTTCCGCACCTACCAATTCTAAGAGAATACCGAGAGATTCACCCTTAGTTTTGATCGCATCCAAACCCCACAACATTACCGCTACTGTTTCGGGATATTGCCCATTTTCTTTAAGGTGTTGGGCGATAATTTTCTTGGCAATTTCTCGACCTCGTTCATAAGCAGCAGGTGAAGGCATCCGATAGGGATCTAAAGCATGAATATTGCGACCTGTAGGCAAAACACCCGCACCATCGCGTAACAAATCACCACCCGGTGCAGGGGGAATATATTCGCCATTTAATCCCCGCAATAAGTTGGTTAATTCATCTGTCGTTTGCATCAACAAATCGCGGATTTGGATAGACTCTTGGGTATCCAGAAACCGGGTTTGTTTGTTTTCGCCAAAATAAGCATTTAGATAAGATGCCATTTCCTCATCATTCGGCGGTTCTCCCAATACGTGCAAACCAGATGAGAAGAGGCGATTTTCCAGAACTTGCATATATTCGTACAAATTGACCAAATACCGATTAAAGGCATCAGCACTAAATAACCGGGCATTCTCAGGACTGAAGGCAATTCCCAATTTTTGAGCATCTTCAAATGGACAATCTGCATCTAAACCAGTGTCTACTATCTTTTTGCAGATAGCTTCTTTGAGAACGTAATTTTTCTCTGTATCTTCCCGATATTCTGAGATTAAATCGCGTAGGTATACCAATTCTTTGTACAATCCAGCACGACCATAAGGCGGTACATTGTGGGAAATCAAAACGCCGTAACCGCGACGTTTGGCTAACATGGATTCGGAGGGATTGTTGGCTGCATATATATATAGATGTGGCATATCTCCCATCAGAATATCTGACCAAGAATAGCCCGTATTACCTAATGGTGAACCGGGCAACCATTCAACTGTGCCGTGCATTCCAAAATGAACAATGGCATCAGCTTTAAATTCATTTTGCAGCCATTTGTAGAAAGCGGCATATTGGGGATGCGGGGTTAAATCGCGTTCAAACATTAACCTCATGGGGTCGCCTGATATTCCTAATGGTGGTTGGACGCCTATCCATATATTGCCTAGTTGGATACCGCCTATTTGGAATTCATCTCCATAGGTTTTGATGCCTGTGCCAGTGAGAGATTTCCATTGTTTTTCAATGCGATTTGTTAGTAGATAGCCCAGCCATTTTTCGAGGGTGCGGACATTGACGGTGGAAACCCCCCCAAACCCCCCCGTCCACAGGGGGGCTTTTTTTGTTGTATCGCCGTCCACGGGGGTGGAAACCCCCCCAAACCCCCCCGTCCACAGGGGGGCTTTTTTTGTTGTATCGCCGTTAACGGGGGTGGAAACCCCCCCAAACCCCCCCGTCCACAGGGGGGCTTTTTTTGTTGTATCGCCGTCCACGGGGGTGGAAAATCTTGCTCCCTCCCCGTGGACGGGGAGGGTTGGGGTGGGGTTCTCATCCGCTTCTTTCACCCAGCGGATTAATTCTTCGCCGTCTGCGGGTAATTCTCCGACGTTGTAACCTTGGTCTTTTAATGCGTGGAGGAATTTGAGAAGACTGCGCGGTACGTTCAATAATGCTGCTGTTCCTGTAGCACCATATCCGGGTGGAAAACCATACAAAATAATGGCAATTTTGCGTTCAGATGATGCTTTTTGTCGCAGGGAAATCCACTTTTTCAGCCTACCTGTAAGACGCTTAACTCGATCGGGAATTAGATAAATGTCTTCTCCGACTAAACCACCAAGGGGAATTGGATCGATCGCACCATCTAATTCTGGCAGCGCGTATAAAACGACACTTTGCAAGCCCCCAACGCCTTGCCGAGTCCAAGAGTGTATGTCTTGAATTAGCAGCGGTGCGGATACAATGTAGGGTACATTTTTGGCAGTAAGGATGCGTTTGGCAACTTCAACTTGACGCCCCGCTTCCATTGAACCGGCTGGGCCACCAACTAACGGAAAGCCTATTGTAGATACGATCGCATCAACTTCAACTGCCTCGCTGGATAGTGAGGCAGTTTCAATATTTCCTTGTTTTCTTTGGGCGGTTTCGTAGGCAGTTGTCATCCAATCTCGGACGGCAACGTGACCTTCAACGCCATTAATAAAGATGGGTAATGGAATTAATCCTGCTTTTTCAAAGTGGCGAATTAGTTGGGGAATGTATGGTTGTTTTGTGATGACGTGCTTGCGATAAAGGAGAATTCCTACAACTGGGGACTGGGGACTGGGGACTGGGAAGCCTTTACCCTTCTTTTGCCGATACCATTCTAAGTATTGACGCGGTGATTCAAAATAACCTTGATAATCGGGATGCAATAATCCCATGTTTGGGGTTTCGACTGGTGGCGGAATTTCTCCTAGTTTTAAACCTAAATATTTTTCTGCCAGCGTCCAGAACATGGAAACGACATTATCTGTGCCGCCAGCATTCCAGTAACCGTAGATTATCAGCCAGTTGCGTAAGTCTTGCACCTTTTGGACTGGCACATATTTTAATAATTTTGGCCCTACTTTCAAAAAGCTGATGTAACCGGCGAGTTTGTCTTCTTCTCGTCCGTTGCTGAATTTGTCGAGTATAAATTTAACTGGTTTGGGCATTCCTTTGGGTTTGTCGCCAATTTTGAATGCACCAATTTGGGTGAGACTCATCAACTCTAAGGCTGACTCGAATACGAGGCGAATGGGGATGTGCTGAATTCTTTCGCGCAGCCACATAACTTGGTCGTAATCAAATAGCAAACTGCCGAAGAAGACATCTGCGCCTTGCAGTGCGGCTTCTACGGCTTCGGGTTCGGTGCGTAGTGCAATATCGCTAAACACCCGGATATCCAGTTCGGGGCAGCTTGCGACAGCCAAATCAGCGGCTTTGCGGTACAAGTCGGCGTTGAAGGATTCAAACCCAGCAATCAAAACAATGCGTTTCATGGCCCCAAGCTCGAAAAGTTTCTTCATACTTCGATCTTAAAGGGTTTGTCAGGTTAAAACAGAGGACGAGATGCCTTGATTGCCGAACACCTACCTCCCATGACGACAATTCGATCGAAAGAATTGGTTTGTACAGCTTTCTCACTATCCGCGCCACGTTTGCCCCCTCATCTTTGGTGGGCGTTAGCTTAAATCCCAGACGCCTGCAAAGCAAAAGCTGAGTAAAAACATAATTGTTAATGAGAACCATGAAAACACGCAAACTTGGTATCGTAGCGTTCATTACCCTACTTGCTACCTTTACTTTCAGTTCCATAAAAATCGCCGGTAATCCACCTGCACTGGCTCAAGATCCAAATGTTCTGCGGGCAGCTTATCAGTACACTATTGATACGTATCAGGAAGAATTAGCTAAGGCACGAAAAGAGGGAAATCGCCAGGATGAAGTACGCATTTTGAATAATGCAGGGTATGCTTTGATTTATTTTGAGCAGTACCAGAAAGCGATCGCACTTTTGGAGCAAATGAGTGCGATCGCTAAGCAAACAAATAACCAATTTTGGCAAGGTATGGCTCTGGACGAACTGGGGCCTGTTTACTTTGTGATGGGAAATTATGCCAAAGCGATAGAATTGCAAAAAGAAAGCTTGGCAATTTATCAAACAAATAAAATATTATGCTCTCAAATGTATACAGTAGCACATTTAGGGTTAACCCAAGCCCGTGCCGGTCAGCTAGCCTCAGCCGAAACTTCCTTGCAAGAGGCAATCAAAATATCTGAAAACTGCGATCGTCGCAATTCACCAGTTACCGCGTACTCCAGAAACACTATGGCTGAGAATCTTGGGTAAAGGAAAAGTGCAAAAGCAAGCGATTAACGAAATAGGCGCACTTCCACCAGATCATCCGTTACGTTCAAACGCTCTTTTGTTGTTGTCTAATTTGCAGTTCACCATACAAGCAAGTCAAAATATAGATCGAGAAGATCGGGAGTTAGCTATGGAATTATCACCACTACTTTTGAAATTGCGGGAAGAGGCTATAGTGCAAGGCGTCCTGCAAGGTGTACAGCAAGGTTTGCAGCAAGGTTTGCAGGAAGGTTTACAGCAAGGTTTACAGCAAGGTTTACAGCTGATCAGGGAGGAACGCCGCGCTACTATAGAAAATTTGTTGCAATTCCGATTTGGTTCGATAGATGAGGAATTGTCAGGAATTATCGATCGCTTGTTGAATTTTCCAACCCAAGAAGTTACCGGATTTTTGCTGCAATTATCTCGCGAGGAATTACTGGCTAGATTTGGCAGCTAAATTCAGGTATTGCACCAAGACAAGAGGCTCCGCCTCTGTATTTTCGTGACCAGGTTGAACCTGGTCACGAGATCCGAGAGGTTCTACCTCCCGTGGTGCTAGATAATTGCTCTCGCGATCGCTTTTTTCACCCCTGCAAGATATGGATGTCATCGTTATCGGTAGCGGTATCGGCGGTTTAACCGCTGCGGGACTACTCGCACGTTACGGCAAGCAAGTGTTAGTCTGCGAAAGTCACGCCATTGCGGGCGGTGCGGCGCACAGCTTCTCGCGACGCGGCTTTCAGTTTGATTCTGGCCCCTCATTTTATTGTGGCTTAAATCACCCTCAAAGCCTCAATCCTTTGCGGCAAGTGCTTGAGGTTTTGGGCGAATCTGTCGAAACCGTAAGTTACGATCCGCTGGGACATTATCATTTTCCAGAAGGCACTTTTCCGGTTTATAGCAATGCGGAACGTTATCGAAAAGAAGTAGCAAAAATTACGCCGCAAGGTGCGATCGAACTCGAACGCTTTGAAAAACCTTTGCTGCAATTGTACGAAGCATTAAAAGGTATTCCCACTTTAGCTTTACGCGCAGATTTGCAGATAATTCCCGTCTTACTGACAAGATATCTGCCATCACTATTAAAATTATTACCCCAAATCGGAATAGTACAAGGTTCTGTGGGTGAGGTGATGGACAAAGAGGTGAAAGATGCTTGGGTGCGACGACTAATCGATTTAGAATGTTTTCTGCTATCTGGTTTGAAAGCAGAGGGAACTATTGCGCCGGAAGTGGCTTTTATGCTAGGCGAACGCAGCAATATCGGGGTCGATTATCCGGTCGGGGGAAGTGGCGCAATTGTTGATGCTTTGGTGAGAGGGTTGGAACGCTGGGGCGGGAAATTGAGATTGAATGCTCATGTGGAAGAAATATTATTAGAATCTGGCAAAGTTATCGGAGTTAGGTTGCGAAATGGGGAAATTATCAAAGCAGCGATCGTTATTTCTAATGCGACTATTTGGGATACCTATACTAAACTGCTGAAACCAGAAGATTTGCCGCAATCATATCGCCAAAAGTCTCTCGCTACACCTGCTGTTGATAGTTTTATGCACTTGCATTTGGGTATTCGCGCTGAAGGTTTGGAAAATATTACCGGACATCATGTAGTTGTTCACGATGCTAATCGTGATATTACCGAACCTGGAAATACTTGCATGATTTCGATTCCTTCTGTGTGGGATGTCAATCTTGCACCAACCGGACATCATGTGGTTCATTGTTATACTTTGGAACCTTACGATAATTGGCAGCGGGATGATAGTTATGAAGAGAAGAAAAAAGCGCGATCGCAATCTCTATTTCTTGCCCTAGAAAAAATAATTCCCGATCTTCGCGATCGCATCCTGATCGAACTCATCGGTACACCTCTGACCCACTCCCACTACCTGCGTCGCGATCGCGGCACTTATGGGCCTGCGATCGCCGCCGGAAAAGGCACATTTCCAGGCCCACACACCCCCATCAGCGGATTGTACCGCGTTGGCGACAGCACCATGCCTGGAATTGGCGTTCCTGCCGTTGCTGCATCAGGCATTCTGTGTGCTAATACTTTAGTTAGAGATCGAGAGACTGCAAAATTGGTAGAATTATATCGATCGCGGTTATATAGCGTTTTCAAATGAGTCGTGAACACATATTTAATAGTGAATGTTGGGTTACGACGCGGTCAAAGACGTATCTGTGAGCATTATGAAGTTAATTACCGCGTCTAACCCAACCTACCATTGTTTACATTTCAAATGGAAACACTATAACCGTAAGTTCACCGTTTGCTGTTCACTGTTCGCTGTTCACTCTCAAAAGTCAACAGTCAACAGTCAACAGTATTCCAAAACTTCATTGCAGTTCCACTTCGTTACCATCCGATCTGAATTATAAAATATTAGACATGAAAGAAAAAAAATCCACGATTGAACAAGTTTTACTCCGATTCAAGTCAGGCATTCAAGACAGCCGGGAAAGTCTGTCTGCTGTTGCACTCACCCCTGGAAACTATTTGTGGTTGGGTTGTGATGAAACATCAAGTATTGAGCGGCTGTCCTGTACTGTTCCCAATACATTTGAAAATCACGAACGCTTTCTAGTGGCAGATTTTGTCCCCCCAATCACCGATAGCGACAAAGAAATTGATATTGAAGGGCTCGATTACGCCGATGGCTACCTTTGGTTAGTTGGTTCTCACAGCCTGAAACGCAAAAAACCAAATTCTAAGAAAACAGACCTGGAAAACATCCAAAATCTGGCCATTATCGAACCCGAAAAAAACCGCTTTTTATTAGCACGAATTCCTCTGGTAGGCGATCGCTTATACCAGTCTTGCACTCACCCAGAAAATCCAGATAAACAACTGACGGCAGCTAGATTAGAAACTACTAAAAGCGGCAATTCTCTCACCGATGTCCTTTTAAAAGACCCTCACATAGCCCCATTTTTGAAAGCGGAGATTCCGGGAAAAGATAATGGTTTTGACATAGAGGGTTTAGCTGTTTATAAGAATAATATTTTTCTGGGTTTGCGGGGGCCAGTGCTGCGGGGTTGGGCGATCGTACTGGAAATAAAAGTCAAAGAAATTAATTCGACAAGCTTGAAACTTAAGAAAGTAGAAGATAAGCGATACAAAAAACATTTTATTGACCTTGACGGCTTAGGAGTTCGTGACTTGTGTATCGACGGTCAAGACTTGTTAATTTTGGCGGGGCCTACTATGGATATAGATGGCCCAGTGAGGATTTACCGATTGGAAAATGGGGTTAATTTGCCAGAAAATGTGTTATCAAAACCTACACCAATTCTCGACATTCCCTACGGCGATGGAGAAGATCATGCTGAGGGAATGACGTTTTTTTCTACTGAAGGAAATCAAAAATCGCTGATCGTGCTTTATGATTCTCCAGCTAAGAAAACAAGACTTCAGGGAGACGACAGCGTTTTAGCTGATATTTTTCAGCTTTAAACGTCGATTACTAGAGTAGTTCACAAATTGGTAGAAATTGCTTGGACGGGACAAGTGGGGATACACTGTTCGCAGACGATGCAGCGCGATCGCGTAAATGCTAGCTTAAACGTCTGCGGTTCCAGGTTAAGGGCTTCCGTGGGACAGACGCCAGTACACAAACCGCAGTGGACGCAGACATCTTCGTCAATCAAGATTTCGCGGCTGGCTAAGGAAACGGTGATATCCTGCGATCGCATCCATTCGATCGCCGCATCCAATTGATCGATATCACCCAACAGTTCCACCACCAGCTTGCCAACTTGATTCGGCGCAACTTGAGCGCGGATAATATTTGTAGCCACATTAAAATCCTTAGCCAGTCGATAAGCTACAGGCATCTGGATCGCACGTTTGGGAAAAGTCAGCTTAACTCGTTTTTTCATTATCTTTCACCACTGAAAGTGTTGGTCATTTTGATATTCGCCATCTAAAATCTGTTAATCCACACAAAGCATATCTTCGGCTGGATTTTTATACACCTCTTTTCTACTCACCTCTCGGATATTACCTCCAGTCGTTACCAAAATATTTACTACCGAAATCGGATGAGGGCCACAGCCAAATACTCGTTTTTCGTACAAATTCATTAAATAACCTTGCTCGGTTTTAACGACATGAGTATCTTCTATTCTATCCACAAAATATTCGTAATCAGGATTAGCTTTTTGCCCGTAATAAGCATTGAGATTCTTAACCGCTAGAATATAACTCAAAGCTTCCTCAGCAGATTCAATCGGGGCAAATATTTTTTTGAACTCAGCCAGGTTTTTGACGAGCTTAAACTTGCCATCTCTGAATACAATATAACGAATATAGTTGGGAAGTAACCCACCAGTACGGTAGAAATAATCCCCTGGTTCTGGCTGCGATCGCGAGGGTATTTGCTTGCACAATACCAAGGGAAGTAGTGGCTTCAGTCCACCCAGCAAATCGGAGGGTTTGCTTAATCGGTTACATCCGAAAGCTACCGCTGGCCCTTGGGGGTCGCAATCGAGACCATCATACTCGTTAACGATACATCCAGCGCCTCGAAAAGGAGTTATATCCAACTCCAGTTGCGGTTTTGGGTGATTTACTATCTCCGGTAGCGGATTGGTAGCGGCTATTAGCAACCCGCTACCCACAAGTAAAATAAGGAATCGATAGAAATTAAGTAGCATCATAGCCTCTGTCAACTTCATTTACATTAAAATTAAAGCGTAATCATTTTGTTAAAGAAATCCAATGACTACCAAATCACCATTATCGCCGATGCCGTCTCCAGAAAACTCAGAATCGACAGTAGGGAGGCGCTTAAGAAATTTATTGGTTGTTTTGGCTGCGATCGCACTCACCGTTTCCCTCTTGTTTGGCATCCGAACTCAGACAGACACCTCTACCCTCACCACTTTAGCGGAAAATTCCACACCGTTGGAAGTAGCCCTCAGTAATGGCAAACCAACGCTAATGGAGTTTTACGCCAATTGGTGTGTCAGCTGTCAGACGATGGCTAAGGATATGGGAGAACTCGAACAGCAGTACGCTGACAAAGTGAATTTTGTCATGCTGAATGTGGATAACAACAAGTGGTTGCCAGAAATCGAGCGTTATCGGGTCGATGGGATTCCTCATTTTGTCTTTTTTGGCAACAATGGGGAAGCGATCGCACAAAGCATCGGCGAACAACCGCGCACCATCATGGCAGCAAATTTAGAAGCCTTAGCTACTGGTAACCCAGTACCCCATGCTAGAACAACCGGGCAAATTTCCAAATTTAACGCCCCCGTAAAATCGGCAAAAGCTGGATCGGACGATCCGCGACTTCATGGCGCTCAAGTCGTGAATTAATAGCATTTAATCGCCAATCCAAAATTAGTATGACTCGCCTACCTCCTCAAACCGATCCGCCTCTTTCACCCCGCTTGACATTACCGACGATGTACGATTTGCCCAGTGAAAATGCAGAGGAACCAGGATTGCCAGACACATTTCATTTAGACCAATCGCAATTATTAGACATAACTTTTAGCCCTCCCAATTGGGATATCGATCGACTGTTTTGTGCGATCGACCTCAATCTCTACTACGATGTCAACCATCCCAACTGGTATAAACGTCCAGATTGGTTCGGCGTCGTCGGAGTGCCTCAGTTATACGAGGGGCGCGATATGCGTTTAAGTTATGTCATCTGGCAAGAACAGGTTAGCCCCTTTGTGGTAGTTGAATTGTTGTCTCCTGGCACAGAAGAAGAAGATTTGGGTCAAACTGTCAGCAAACGGGGGAATCCACCAACCAAGTGGCAAGTTTACGAGCGAATTTTGCGCGTTCCCTACTACATTGTTTTTAGTCGCTATACCGATCGCGTGCAAGCTTTTCGCCTCACAGGCGGTCATTATGAATCTACAGAACTAACTGAGGGGCGCTTGCCAATTCCTGAGCTAGAACTGAGTTTAGGTTTGTGGCGAGGCAGTTATAAAAATATCGATCGACTGTGGTTAAGGTGGATGACTTTAGATGGAGAGTTGATTCCTACCGGCAGCGAGCGAGCGGCAGCTGCCGAACAGCTAACCATTTTAGCTCAACAGCGAACCATTTTAGCCGAACAGCAATCAGCAGAAGCTCAACAGAGAACAATTTTAGCTGAGCAGCAATCAGCAGAGGCACAGCAGCGAGCAACAGCATCTGAGGAGCGAGCTGAAAGATTGGCGGCAAAACTGCGCGAATTGGGCTTAGATCCAGAGCAGTTGGCTTAATTACGGGTTAGGGGATGGGGATAGATGCGATCGCCCTCTCCCCCCTCTACTAATCTCAGACAATATTGATATTTATACATTTTGGTCTAAATTCCCCTTAAATTAGCAACGATAAAACTTCTTAGGTATGTTGTTGCGCTTCAGCGCTCTTTAAGATAGCGCCCAAGCGCAACAACATACCTAAGATTTAACTATGACTAATCGACCGGACACGATATGACGCAGTAACATCAATTCCGCAAAATATACAGGGTTGTCACTAGGTGTGTGATTTATCTCACACTGTTCACTACAATTTGTCACACTGACAAACCGCTTTAACTCACTATCAGAGGTCATTAATTGTCACATTCAGTAGGCTGGTTTAATCACTCTCAGCCATAATAATTTAAGCGATATTAAGAGTATCGAGTTCAGCCAATAACAATGCAACTTCAACTTCTCCCCAACGCAATTTCCGAGTTATTCGCTCAAGTCAGCGCCTCCGGTCGCCTAACCTTGGCAGACCGCTATGGATTGATGGCAGCCATGTTGGATGAATCCCTTGAAGAAGAACAAAGAAGCGCGATCGATCGCCTGATTCGCGCTCTGTGCAAAGGTCGGATTATTGTCGTGGATGAACTTTCAGCCATTATGTAAGATGTTATTAGCTAAGCTGCTTATTAAAGCATAAAAAAATGACTGCGCGAGTATTAAATCTATCTATACATATTTCGACACTCTCCCCAGTTGTCTGCCAGAAAGCTACGACAAAAGCTTCCGGATATGTTGGGCGGATATTGTGATAATTTAACAAGCATACAATCTCTCTCCCGCCCGGACAGCCATACCAGCTGAACGGGCTTTTTGTTGTCAGAGCGGTTTTACGATCGCCCAACAAAAAACCCCTCCAAGGAGGGGCATCATCAGGGTGCATTTACTTGATTTCAGCTTAATCCCCAGTAGCTACTGAATTGCTCACACATCCGGGTGAAATTGCGGCTCTTTCGGAGTTGTTATGCTTTTGTTCATAAAAGAACATTTTTATTTCTTTTCTCCTCTGCCCCTCTGCCCCTCTGCCCCTCTGCCCCTCTGCCCCTCTGCCGTAGCATAGTAAGCACGGAAGCTCCCCCTATATTAGCTACACAATCATCTGTGGATGAATCAACTGATAACCCGCAGTTTTGATTTTTTGATTCGACACCAGTGCATTATAAGGTCGGGTACTTTTCTGGGATGAATCCCAAACAACTTTGGGTAAATTGTGCTGGGCAAACACGCGATCGAGTAGTTCTCTACTTGTCAGATGTGCGTCATCGACCAAGTTATAAATACCTTGCAGTTGGTTAGACCGGGCAAATTCGATCGCCGCAACAATGTCATCGAGATGAATCCAATTTGTGACATCTTCACCATTACCCGGACGAGTTGTGCCAGCAGATCGGCCAAATATTTTTACCAGTTCCCGATCGGGCCCATAAATTCCTCCCAATCGCATGATACAAACCTTGATATTCTCATTGGATGCCGACAGCAATATTTCCTCAGTTTGAGCGAGAATATCACCATTTTTGCTAGCCGGTGTAACAGGTGATGATTCATCTACCCAGTCCCCATTTTTGTCGCCATAAACACTGTAACTCCCTGTGTAAATTACTTGTTTGACAGTTAGAGTTTCTTTGAGTACTGAAACTAGGGTTTGGGCGGTATGCAGATAAGTTTCTTCATACAGATTGGCGTTCTTGGCACCGACACTTAAAAGTACGGTATCCTGATTTTTAAGCACAGATTTTAGCGCCGCTGCGTCATTTCCATTCACTACGGCGACTTTTTGGGCTACAACTTCCAGTGCTGCAACTTTGTCGGGAGAAGTTGTGGTTGCGGTGACAAAAAACCCCAACTCTTGACGCCAGTGGCGAGCAACTGAATATCCAACATAACCGCAACCAACGATCGCAACATTCATGGTTATTTTTGACCTCTATTACTTGGCTAACTCGCTCTCAATTGCTGCTATCAATTCCGGTGAATCTGGTTTAACGCTGCTGCGAAACCGCGCCACTATTTCGCCAGTCTTACTAACAAGGAATTTCTCAAAGTTCCAGGAAACATTTCCTGGAACTTTAGCTGAAGAAGTGAGTCTAGCGTAAAGCGGGTGCTGGTTGTCGCCAATAGCATGAACTTTGTCGAACATTTCAAAGTTGGCACCATAATTAGTGGTGCAGAATTTCATAATCTCGGCATTACTACCAGGTTCCTGTGCCCCAAAATCGTTACAGGGGAATCCCAGGATGCGTAACCCGGATTGTTTATACTTTTGGTTCAACTTCTCCAGTCCGGCATATTGGGGTGTGTAGCCGCAGTAGGAAGCTACATTCACAATCAGCAGGACGTTTCCCGCGTAGTCACCGAGCTTCTTTTCGGAACCGTTGATTGTCTTTACTGCTAGGTCTGAGACTGTATTGTTCATTTTTTATATCCTCCAGAGGTATTATACCATGAATGGGTAATCGGTGATTACTGATTAATCATTTAACTCACGCTCGTTCGATTGATGTTATGTTAAATTAGTAAAAAAGGATAAGCATCAACAAAACAATTACTTTGAATAAAGAGAGTTAAATAAATGAGTTGCAGCGCCTATTTTGTGAACCTTTTGTCTCGCCGAGAGTACAGTGCTTACGAACTCAACAAGAAAGGAAAAGAGAAGGGGTTTGATGAGAGTGCGATCGCAGATGCTCTCCAGGAACTTCAATCAAAAGATTACCAGTCAGATACTCGCTTAGTCGCTACTCTAATTGCCTCATCTCAAGGCAAATACGGGAAAGCTGGAATTAAGCGTAAATGCTTAGAAAAAGGGATTGCAGCCGATGTGTTTGAGGAAGTATGGGATTCGCAAGTGGAAGAAACAGAGGATGCAGAAACAGGGGAACTGACACAGTTAAAAGCTAAGCTTATGCGGAAATACCACATTGATGGTTTTCAAAATATCGAGCCAAAAACTAAAGCTAAGTTGATCAATTACCTGAACTACAGAGGGTTTAATCCCTTTGAGGTTTTGCAGCAGTGGCAGCAGGATGAAGGATGAATGTATTATTTAATCTGATTCGTACATTACTTAAGTTAGGCGATCGCAGCCTATTCTCACCTCTCGCCGCCGACATAGTACCAAAGAATTGTGAGGCTCGATCGAATTAGTTTTTTCAGGGACTGGAGGCGCGGTGAAGCGATCGCAGCGCCTTTGCTTTCACCCTACGCACCCAGATAAAACCCAAGGTACATCCCCCTCCATAGTAGAGAAAATCGTCCCATACAAAGGAATTGCCAAGCAGCAGACGCCCGAATAAAGTGGCTCGGATCGCTTGTAAAAAGGGAGGTTGCCACAGCTGGAGAAATTCGATCGCACAGTTAAAAATGAAAACCCCCAATGAAGTCCAAGCGGGAGAAGCTTGCGGCCAGACGAAAGTCACCAGTAGAATCAAAAAGATTTGGTACAAAAAATCTCCAAAATAATTGTTGAACCACTTGTGTCCCGGCCCAGGGTAAAATTTGCTGGTCAAACCCAAGACGAAAATAGGGATTATGGTGAGCAGGAGAGCGACTCGATAGTTGAAAAAGGGATGCTTGCGAGAAAATGGCGATGTCATGTTAGGGTAATGTCGTTTCTTTCCCCCGTCAGTGCGGGATGGCAATCCTCTGCTAAGCTAACGCTATACCAAAGGAAGATGTCAAAATAAAAGCATGGAGCTGAGCCATATCTACCGAATCAAGTCTAGCACACCGATTCAGTAATACTTGGTGGTGCGTTTTTAGCTTGTAGGGGCGAAGCATTCGGGCAGAAAATTTATCACTCTTACCCTAGATTTCCTGCCCGAATGCTTCGCCCCTACGATTACTAAATTGGTGTTCTAGCACCCAGCAAGTCGCCATTATGGTGTCACATTCATCATAATTTGGTAATAATGTTTAAGTCTGAGCAGTTTTGTGCCACTTCCAGCGTTTTCAAAAAGCGAATTGCCACATGGATACATATTTAATTCATTTTGTCTACTACACATCTTTTGAACATAAAAACAATGGCGCACCCACTGAAGATAAAGAGTGGATCAAAGCCTATAAAATTATTCCCAGAGTCGGGGATTGCGTTTTGAAAGAGGGAGAATGGTTTCAAGTAGAAAGAGTTTTTCTTTATCAGTCACACGCTAAAGGCATAGATGCCCTGGCTCAATGCTCATTTTATGGCAGCGATACGGAATAAATTAAAGAGCAGGGTTTTGTAGTTGCCAAGTTGTGAGGATCGCGCCAAGCTATGTTAAGAAATCGGTGGCTTCTGGGTTCAGTTGCCTTCATTGTGAGTTTTGGCCTTAGCTTGCTTTTGATCCGAGACATCAAAGCAGCATCGATCGCAGCTGCGATCGCCGTACCTGCTACCTTCTGTGGAGCGATCGCCGTAAACGGCAAGCAGAGAATGCAGCACAAACGCATTAGAACTGGCCTTGAAATGGAAATTCGCCAGTTGGAAAAATGGGGAATACAGCTGTACGATCACCTCTCAGCTATGATAGCGGAACAGCAGAGAACAGAGATTCACATAAATTTTTTGAAAAGACAGTTGAATCAGCTGTACGTTCAAACCGCAGAACAACAAAAATACAAGCAGCAGCTAACCCAAGACTTAATTGCTTTGGAAGAACAAAAACGCTTGTTATCAGCAGACGCGCATCATTGGGAAACAGAAGTTTACCACCTGGAACAACAGAAACAAGAGTTAGATTTGTGTTTGCGATCGCTATTATCGGAAAAACACAACGCAGAAGCAGAACTCCAGCAATTACAGCTACAAATTACCGAAAAAGATAACCAAATATCTCAGATAGAAACTGATGACTTTTCATCCGATAAACTCCCTGATGAATGGACAGAATTTGTAGCCCACTTGACCAATTCAGAACTTCAGGTACTCAAAGCCATAGTATATCTAGAAAATCCGAATCCAGAAATCAAAAAGATTGCGGAATCATACATAACCATGCCGGAACTGTTAATTGATGGCATAAACGAACGTGCGATCGCTACAATTGGCGATATAATTATTGAGCCAGGATCGGTTTCTCCTCTAATTGCCGAAGCCGAATATTTGACCAATATTAAGGAAATTCTCAAATTCAAGGAATAAATATGGCAAAATTGAAAATACCCAAAAGAGTTTCAACTACACTACTCAGTTCCTTAAGTGCAGGAGTTGTGCCAAGAATTGGACTCGAACATATTGCCGTCGGTCGAGAAAAAGAAATGGCCGCACTATTACAAGACCTCGACAACCTAGCCGCTGGCGGTGCAGCATTCCGCTTCGTTGTCGGACGCTACGGATCTGGCAAAAGCTTTATACTGCAACTGCTTCGGAACCACGCAATGGAACAGGGTTTCGTAGTAGCTGATGTTGACTTATCCCCCGAACGCCGACTAGCAGGAACAGACGGTCAAGGTGTAGCAACCTATCGCGAATTAATGCGAAACATCGCCACCAAAACTCATCCTAACGGCGGTGCTTTAGGACTAATTCTAGAAAAATGGATCAGCAGCATTCAAACCCAAGTTGCCGAAACAAGCGGATTGCGCCCCAACGACAGCGGCTTTGATGACCAAGTGGAATCGACAATTCTGTCAGCAGTAAAAAATATTGAAGGCTTAGTTCACGGGTTTGACTTTGCCACAGTAGTTACTAACTATTGGCGCGGTTATCGATTGGATGAAAAGGAAAAAAAAGATGCGGCACTGCGTTGGTTGCGAGGCGAATTCGCCACCAAAACAGAGGCAAAAGCAGCCCTGGGCGTGCGGATAATTATTGACGACGATACCTGGTACGATTACGTCAAGTTATTCGCCAAATTTGCCGCCGACATTGGCTACAAAGGACTTTTAGTGCTATTTGATGAAGCCGTGCATTTGTGGAAGATAACCAATGCGGTTTCGCGCCAGAACAACTACGACAAACTGCTGGCAATGTTTAACGACACCATGCAGGGTAGAGCGGAACATCTTGGTATTATTGTAGGTGGAACGCCCAAATTTTTGGAAGATCCCAAACGGGGACTTTTTAACGACCCAGCATGGACTAGACGCACAGCCAAAAGCCGTTTTGCGAAAGCGGGTTTGCAGGATAATTCTGGCCCAGTTATTCAGTTAGAGACTTTGACTCAGCAAGAAATATTGCAGCTTTTGCAACGCTTGGCTGATGTTCATACCACTCAATACAGTAGTGAAAAGAAAATCACCAAAAGCGAATTTGATGAGTTTCTGCAAGAAATTATTAGCCGCTTGGGTGCAAATGCGTTGCTAACACCGGGAGAGATTGTGCGGGATTTTCTGAGTGTTTTGAATATTCTGCAACAAAATCCAGAAATGTCGTTCGGTCAAGTTATTCACGGTGCAGGTTTGCAGCTTACCACGGCTGGGAAGAAAACTAATGTAGATGAAGATGGCGAAGTTGCTGAGTTTACTCTGTAGGTAGACTGCTTCCAATACTGGAGGGTAATTTTGTGAAAGTCCTAGAGGTGCGGCGTCGCGTGGAAATCAACCAGCAAAAAGAACAGTTCAGTAATGCTTATATACAGGCTGTGGCATCAGTAGCAGGCTATTCACTCTACAAGCCAGCGGTGGACGATGACAGCGTAGACTGGGGGATTGCCGCTAGGGGTGGAACAGGACGTATCCGATCGCCTCGGCTGGAATTGCAGTTAAAATCTACTTCAAGGGATCTTCTCGACGACAGCAATGTTAGATACCCTGTCAAGCTTAAAAACTACGATGATTTGAGAATGGATAACTTTGCCATTCCGAGAATCTTAGTTGTAGTTTTACTCCCCGACAATCTAGACGAATGGTTACAACAGTCTGAAGAAGAACTCTGCCTAAGATATTGCGCTTATTGGCTGTCACTGCGGGGGATGCCTCAGACACAAAACACAGTAACAGTGACAGTTTCCTTACCCAGAAGTAACCAATTTACAGTGTCATATCTTCAGTCTTTAATGCAACTTATTAGTGGAGGAAGTCAACTATGAAAGTAACAGTAAGAGATAGTGAAACTCTTAAAACTATAGAGCATAGTCAATTGACTGCTTATTTGCAAACCCACGGCTGGTACGAAGATCGCCCCTTTTTGGATAATGCTACTATTTGGCTTTATAAAAAGGATGATGTAGATGAGTTTGAAATTTTGGTACCCAACAAGAGAAGTTTGGGAGATTATGCAGTTCGGATTAGTGACGCTCTTTCCACACTAGAGGTAGTAGAAAAGCGTTCTCAACTTGATATCTTAAGCGATTTGATCACCAACGTTTCCCATATAGAAATTCAGGGAATGGTAATTGAAATTAAAGAGTTTGATGCAACTGGCATTGTCATTCTGATGGGAGTTGTGGTGGGAAAACTGCGGAGAATTAAAGTTGAGTTAAAGCAACCAGAATACAATCTGGCGAGCAAAGCTTATCAGGAACGTCTACCAGTAATCTGCACTGGAGATTTGATTAAAAAAGGTAGTTTCTTTGTGCTGAATAACCTACGTAAATTTGCCATTTTTGACGTTGTGGCAAATTAAAAAATTACGCGCTAAGGATGTCTTTTATGCTATATTACTTAATGGTGCGTTACGCTTCACTAACGCACCCTACTACTACGGCGGATCAACTTCACCGTTATACCGCCGCGCTAAGAGAGCATCGTTGTGATCGTCACTGGCAACTCAGAAAGATTCAGCAGTGCGATCGTTCTAGCGGTGAACCGCGATCGTGACAAAGCATAAGAGTCGGGTGTATAGTTAAGGTCAAGTAGTGCGATCGTTTCTGTGAGCGCCGCTGTATAACATTGCGTTGCAACGGACGAAACAGAGATCTTGGTGGGGATGCCAAAACTGCTAACCGCCGTTGAACTACACCGTTAGCCGCGCGACTCGAAGTCGTTCGGGGGAGTTGGAAAGGACTCCAAAATCCTTTCCCTGCCAGTGTTCAGGCAGATGTCCGCCTCAGAATGTTCAACCAGTAATGGGAGGGCAGCATCAGCAGATGAGGTTAAGAGAAAGCCAAGCAATAAATGATCCATTGTCATTTTGAGCAGAATGTCGTCAAGCAAAGAATCTATAGTTAATTTTGAGATCGAGCTTCTTTGCTAAGCTGGCACTTCGTTTGGCACTACAGGATCATTAATTCTATGGTGTTCTCTAAATCAACAATACTTTGAGTGCGTGTCATCTGGCGGGTTGTTAAGCTTTCACTGCGATCGGCAACGTTTCAACCTCAACCTTCAAGGAATGATGTTGTTGAGGCAACCCAATCCGAAACCAGATGAACGGAAGTAGAGGATTGGGAATGATATACATCCAGGCGATAAAGCTTTCCTTTCGACCATTATTCAGCCTCAAATGCAGCCAAACGTAAATGAACTTGTAAATGCACAGACCGGGGATGAAACTGAATTTAAAGCCATCCGTTTTAATGTACTTGAGGCGAATGTAATAGTTACCTTCAAACGGCATAAAGCCCCAGCCTTGAGGACCTTGTGCAATCAGATCACCCGTCTGACGATGAGTAATAGTGATGATGTTTTTAGTCTGTTTCATCGTTGGTTTAGATAGCTTTCTAGACAGCCCCAAATGACAACAAAACGGTAATCTGTCAAATTTACCGAGGCGGGAATGGCATAGCGCTGTATGCCACTAAGCCGTTGGAGTTTGCCAAGATTGATATATTCACCCTGGTTGTAGCTGTTGGGGTTTTGGGAGCGGTGCAACAACACATATAAGTCAGGAGCTTCCTGAGTCGAAAAGCTTTTGTCTAGCTCCAAATAGCGTTTGCCTTTCTCGATGACAATGCGAGTAGTTCCCTGAGTTGGGCTATCGACGGCAATAAAAGTGCCGGGTGAAGTAGATTTAGCGGCACAAGGATTTGTCTTGGCAGCACAGGGATTTGCCAAAACAGCCATCGGTGTGACAAATGTACCTGCACTCAGCGTTAAGAGAGAAGCAACACTTAGCATTGTCAGATAGTTCAGTTTCATGATCTTCCTCAAGATTTAGAGTTTGTCAAAGGATAGGCCGCAAGAGTGAATCAAAGCATTCACGACATGAGCAAAGTGATCATCCCTGCCTGAGATGAGGGTTAGATGAAGACCAGATCATTGTGAGGGCAACCTTAATGAGACTCTTTCATCTGTGTTTGGGTATGAGTTGAGGAGCAGCAATCATTCATAGCTTGAATTAAAGAATCTTCTGAATGGCTTCTGAATACAACTTTTTCGGTTTTAACCCAGCAATCCGCTCCAAAATGGTTGTTTTTTTGAATAACACAACTGTAGGGGCACTACGCACACCCAATTCCATCGCCAATTCTGGATCTTCTGTCATATCGATCGTGACCATATGCACCTTACCCGCATGATCAGTCACGATCTGTTGTAGCACTGGAGCCAGTGTTTCACACGAAGGGCAATGAGGCGCGACAAATTTTACCAAAATTGGATTGTCAGATTCTTGCTGCAACCGTTGTAGCGTATTGCGTCCTTCGCCAAATGTTATGTGGGAGGATAAAGATTCAGACATGATTGTTTCTCCTGAGATTGTGTAGATCCAAGCTTATGCCGCAGACAAAATTGAACCAGCGGGTTGTTCTGCTAACCAGCGTTCAGCTTCTAGTGCTGCCATGCAGCCCGTTCCGGCAGCGGTGATGGCTTGTCGATAGTGGTGATCCTGGACATCGCCCGCTGCCCATACGCCTGGAATATTAGTGGCAGTGCTTTTACCGTTGGTTTGAATGTACCCCGCCTCATCGAGCATCAATTGACCTCGAAATAATTGGGTATTGGGCGTGTGTCCGATCGCGTAAAATAAACCACTCACCGACAGTTCAGACACAGCACCTGTCGGTACATCCTGAACCCGAATCCAGCGCAGCACGTCATCACCGTGGGTACTGAGCGGAATGCAATTCCAGCGAACTTGAATTTGGTGATGGTTTAAGAGTCGATCCTGCATAGTTTTAGAGGCTCGCAGGCGATCGCGACGAACCAGCAGATGGACTTTTCGCGCATACTTAGTCAAATACAACGCTTCTTCTGCGGCGGAGTCTCCCCCACCCACAACCGCAACCTCAGCACCCTTAAATAAGGGGCTGGCTCCATCACAGATGGCACAAGCCGAGATGCCATTGTTCCAAAATGTCTCTTCTCCAAGAAGATGTAACCGTTGTGCCGTTGCCCCCGTGCAGATGATGACCGCATGAGCGTAGACGACTTGTTCAGCGGCGGTGATCCTAAACGGACGTTGGCTGAAGTCCACATCGACCACATCATCGGTAATACATTTGGCATTCCAGCGCAACGCCTGTTGGCGCATCTGGTGCATTAGATGGGGACCCTGAATGCCTTCGGGAAAACCGGGAAAGTTTTCGACATCGGTTGTGGTCATTAACTGCCCCCCTGGAACTCCCCCGGCTTCAAATCCTTCAAACACGATCGGCTTAAGTTGGGCACGTCCGGCATAGATTGCAGCCGTGTAGCCCGCTGGACCAGAGCCAATGATGACAAGATTTTCAACTTCCATCGACCTAGCCTCCCATAAACCATTGCGTGCCCGTAAACAGGTAGTACGCTCCCGTGATCATCAACGCCACACTACCAAAGCGAATAATTGCCTCGGAATGTTTCAACAACTGTTTGCTTTGTTTTGCCAGTCCAGTAAACAAACTCGCTAGAAAAATTAGAATGGTATAACCTAGCCCATAGCTAACCATTGTCAGAGTGCCTAAGATTTGAGAACCCGTTGCTGCTGCCGCCGCCAACACCGCAAACAGCACCGGACTAGCACAAGGAGAACTCACTAGGGCAAAGGTTAACCCCACCCCAAATGGACCCGCCTGGGGGAGATTAACATCCATTTGCGGTAGAGGTAGTTTGACCACCCCCATCAACCACAGCCCCATCACTGCCATAATCAATCCCACAATGATATTGATATAGCCTCGATAGTCCACCATAACGGCTCCAGCAAAGGATGAGACTAAACCAAACAGACTTAAAATGGTGACAGCCCCCAGGACAAACAAGCCAGCCTTCGTAAAAGCATCCCAACGAGATTTAATTTTCAATGTGCCGATATAGCTGAGATTAACGGGCAACAGCGCTAAAATGCAGGGGGATACACTGGCAATTAACCCACCAACAAATGCTAATGGTAATAATACAAATGGATTGGCTGTATCTTGTTGGCTAAACCATTGCTGATAGCGGTTTTCGACGATAGAAATAATCTGCTCAATCGGATGACTAATTATGGGGCCGAGGGTTAGAACCAGCATCAGGGAGAGTAATCCCAATCCACCGTAAACCAGCCATTTCTTTGATACTTTAGAGTCTTGAAAATTTCTATTTTCGGGTGGTAGATCAGGTATTTGTGCCATGAGAAATCTCCTGATAAAACTGTTAGTATTAGTGCGCTATGCCTACGGCAGTTTACGCCAACGACATTTCAGTGCAACCTCTAAAGATTTTTGGAAATGCCGATGGCAGAAAACATGACGTAAATTGGCAGGATGCCATCTACTATCTCTGGGAAATAGCAGAGTTGAGTACAGATGCGTAATCTGCCAGATTTGCATTATTACGATGCTGTGCCAGAATATTTCCTGTTGCCGGATCGATGATGGCAACTGTGCCTGTTTGCGCCTTGTTTGATGCCAAAAACTGACTTAGCCCTAGCTGTCTAGCTTGTGTTTCTGCTTGTCTTGTTTTGGATCGATCGCTGACATCCAGAACAACAAAGTTAATTTTTCCGCCATACTGTTGTCTTAGTTGGGAAAGAGTTGGGGCAATATTTTTGCAGGCAGGACACCAGCTAGCATAAATATCAACCACCACGGGCTTTCCTTGTAGTTGTCTTGCCAAAGGGCCACCGACATTCCCTACCTTAGAGGCACAGGGATTTTTGGAAGCACAAGGATTGCTCGAAGCACAGGGATTGACTTGCGCGATCGCTCGTCCATCAGGAGTAGCATAAGTTCTCACCGATGTTGCCGTCACAAGCGATACCGTGAAAACTAAACTACTTACACACAGACTAAGCCATAATGTTGATGGTTTACGCATATTCAACCTCAAAAATTTAGGACGGTAGGTATCAAAAAAGTAGGTAGGGGCGGGTTTTGGTGAGAGATTGTCTGTTCAACAGAAAGCTTTTCTGCTAAACCCGCCCCTACTTGCTCTCATTTGCATTAAATTCCAGAAAAATGAGTGTCAGATGAAGACCAGATGGATACTAGATAAAGCTTGAAACCTGAAACTCCAGAAACCGGGTTTCTGGGTACCTCACTCACCTGAAAAAAATTTAATCCAGCAGTACCCAAAGAATGAGATATCTGTTTTTTCAGCAAAAATTCATCTTAGCCTTAGCGAGCGCTCACTTTAATTACCGATCGCTCTTTTACACTTAAAGCTAAATGAAAACACGATCGTCATAAAATCTTCAGATTGCGAGTGAACAGTTATGGCAGGGCAAGACTGGTTAGTTACTAATGAAGGGCAATGTTTCGACAGTGAGATAGTCTATCAGGACGAAGATTTGCAACGCCCCTATCGGCTTTACCGCTTTCTCACAGATTTGGAAGATATTCTAGAACAAGTCAATGACGATCAGATGCGGCTAAAGTTGATTTGTCCGCTTGTCCGTCGCTTGCTCAACAGTTCTGAATGGCTACAAATGAACTACTTATCACCCGATCCGGCAACGGGCTGGTCTGTATTAATGCTTTATGATGAACCCGATTTTCCGATTACCGTGCAAACAGTTGTTTGGTCTGCTGGTAGTATTTCTCCCATTCACAATCATGGAACTTGGGGAATTGTGGCATTGCTTTCTGGGCAGGAAAAAAACACCTTTTGGCAACGTTCTCCCACCTCAGAATTTCCCGATCGAATCGAACAAATTGGCGATCGCTTACTTAATCCAGGCGATATCTTATGCTTAATGCCCGATGCGATTCATCATCTGGAATCGATCGGAGATGAACCAACAATTAGTTTTAATTTGTATGGTGAAACCAATTACACCCAACGATTTGAGTTTGACCCGGTTCAAGGAACTGCAAAAAACTTTTAATGATCGCCTATCCCAACTACCATTGATGAACCAATGAAACTGAATCGTCCTGTTAGATCTGCAATCAATTATTTCACAGGCAAGCGGATTTCCACTTCCTCGCTTCAGTTTCGCCTGACTTTGGAATTAGTAGCCCTCTCGATTGTGGGATTGGGCAGTGTCGCATTTTGGGCGGGTTGGTTGATGGAGCAAAATCTAGTAGCTGCTCACAAACAAACCCTCGAATATATTGCAATGCACTTTCCCGAACAAGTTGCATTTTATAGTGAAACAGGGTCAATTGAAACGGGGTTAGAGCGCACTATTAATAAAGTCTCAACACCAGGATTAGTGGTATGGGTAAAAAGTCCTGACGGGAGGCTTCTGGCGCAGTCTCCTAATATTTCCAGTCCTTCCCTTGAGATTGGCAATGTGGATTCTCTGCCCGAAGTACCGCAACAGCCAGAGGTTGTTCACTTTGGCGATCGCTACGTAGTGTTGTGTGGTAATCCCATTACAGTGCATGGCAAACCGTTGGGTAAAGTGTACTTCTCTCAAGACATCACGGAAGATCAACAAAAATTAAATGCTGGGTTACGGCGGTTACTGCTAGTAAGTCTTTTGACGATCGTCATATTAGTTGTTGCTATCTCCCAACGAATTCGCAAAGCTATGCAACCCCTGGAGCAAATGAGCCAGGTTGCTAGTGCAATTTCTGCTGATGATTTAGCAGATAATTTGAATAGGGCAAAACTCCAATTGCACCGAGCGCCTGATGAAATATTAGGATTGGCACAAGCTTTTAATGAAATGTTGTTTCGGTTATCGGGTTCCTGGGAGCAACAACGCCAGTTTGTTGGTAATGTTTCCCATGAATTACGCACACCCTTGACTGTTGTAGTTGGCTATCTGCAAAGTCTGCTGCGCCGGAGTACTAATTTAAGTGCTTATCAACAGCAAGCTTTGGAAACAGCAACGGCAGAAACTGAACGCACGATCCGAATGTTACAAGATTTGCTGGATCTGGCACGGGCAGATAGTGGTAATCTGCATTTTCGGCTGAATCCAATTATGTTGAATACCCTGGTCGCAGAAGTGGCTGCAATGAGTCAAAAGGTCAGTAATCGGCAAGTTAATGTGTTGGCAAATGATGAGGATGTTGTTACTTGTGCTGATCAAGATCGCTTACAACAAGTGTTAATTAATTTAGTGGATAATGCGATTAAATATTCTGGGATGGAACAAGCAGTTGAGTTAATTTTAGAAAAGACAGAACGATGTGCGATGATTCACATAAGCGATCGAGGTATTGGCATTCCTCTAACCCATCAAAATCGCATTTTTGAACGGTTTTATCGTGTGGATGAATCGATGACTCGTTCTAGAGACGGTACAGGACTGGGATTAGCGATCGCCAAAAGCTTGATCGAAGGGATGGATGGTCGCATTACCCTCCGTTCCAAACCAGGAGAAGGTACTATTTTTACAATTACCTTACCGCTTTGGAAGCCGCCGTTATGACTGACCACATTCTTCTGGTTGAAGACGATCCCAAATTGGCAGAATTCATCGCCGCAGAACTCAGTCTGGAAGGATACCGGGTCACGGTAGCCCAAAATGGGATAGATGGTTTGGCAATGGCCCGCAATATTGAACCGGATCTATTGATTTTAGATTGGATGTTACCTGGGATTTCTGGATTAGATCTGTGTTTGCGACTGCGGAAAACGAGTATTCAAGTTCCGATCATTATATTGACCGCAAAAGATGAAGTACCTGATCGCGTTGCGGGTTTAAATGCTGGAGCCGATGATTATGTTACCAAACCTTTTAGCATAGAAGAACTTTTAGCAAGAGTGAAAGCTCGTTTACGTCGTACTCATCCTGAAGAGCCAAATTTATTGGAGTTTGAAGATTTGAAGTTGAATCGTCTTACTCGTGAAGTGTATCGGGGTAAGCAACTGATTGAATTAACTGCCAAAGAGTTCGACTTATTGGAGTTTTTACTCCGTCATCCTCGCCAGGTGATTACTCGCGATCGAATCCTCGAACAGGTTTGGGGCTATGACTTTATGGGCGAATCAAATATTATTGAAGTTTATATTCGTGCTTTACGAATTAAGTTAGAGGCAAGTAACCCAAAACGTCTGATTCATACCGTTCGAGGCGTGGGTTATGTATTGCGAGAATATGCTTAGTTTTCACAATTTACTGATAAATTTGGACTGGATATTTTTTTTGTAGTTCATTAAAATTATCTTCAAAAATCAAATATAATTGCCATATTACTTAATGGTGCGTTACGCTTCGCTAACTCACCTACCAATAAAATAGATATGAATCCCTTCTCCCGACTAGCACCCTTTATCCAAGAATACATCTACAACAACGGTTGGACTGAACTAAGAGCAGTACAAATCGAAGCTTGCCGAGTTATCTTTGAAACAGACGATCACCTATTGATTGCTGCTGCCACAGCTTCCGGCAAAACAGAAGCAGCTTTTCTTCCGGTTGTGACATTATTGCACGAAAAACCTGCCACAAGCATCGGAGCTTTATACATTGGGCCAATAAAAGCGCTGATCAATGACCAATTCGATCGCCTTAACGACCTTTTGAAACAAGCAGATATTCCCGTCTGCGCTTGGCACGGCGATGTATTGCGAAGTCGCAAAGAAATGCTACTCAAAAATCCGCAAGGGATTCTGCAAATTACCCCAGAATCTTTGGAAAGTTTGCTCATCAACAAAAAAACTACTGAACTAACTCGCCTGTTCGGAGATTTGCGGTTTATCATCATTGATGAAATCCATGCTTTCATGGGAACAGAACGCGGTTGTCAGGTTCTTTCCCTGTTGGCGCGTTTATCTAAATTTGTGAAAAAACCGCCGCGTCGGATTGGTTTGTCAGCAACTCTAGGCGATTACTCATCAGCAGAAGATTGGCTGCGATCGGAAACGGAAAGAGCGGTAATTACCGCCAATATCAATGATAAACAGCGCAAAATTCACTTAGCTTTAGAGCATTTCTACATTCAGAAACCCGGTTTCTCTGAGAAACCCGATTTCTGCGAAAGTCCGCACTACAAATATATTTTCAATATCACCAAATCTCGTAAATGCTTAATTTTTACTAACGATCGGGCCGAGACAGAATCAGTAATAACCAATTTGCGTCAAATCGCCTCTGATGAAGGACTTCCAGACATTTATCACGTCCATCACGGCAGCATTTCTGCCAAGTTGCGGGAAGCTGCGGAAGAAGCCATGCGCGAACCAAATACCCCAGCTATCACTGCCGCTACAATCACTTTAGAATTAGGAATAGACATCGGTCAATTAGAGCGAGTAATTCAGCTAGATGCACCATTTTCCGTATCCAGTTTTCTACAGAGATTGGGACGTACTGGCAGAAGAGGCGACCCCGCTGATATGCGCTTTGTTTGTACTGAAAATGAGCCATCGGGTGAAGAATCTTTGCCTAATCAAATTCCTTGGCAGCTTTTACAGTGTATTGCTATTATCCAAGTTTATTTAGAAGAACGCTGGATCGAACCAATTCGATCAGTGCAGTATCCTTTGAGTTTGCTGTATCACCAAACGATGAGTATTTTAACAGCAACGGGGGAAATTTCACCAGCTTATCTTGCCGATCGCGTTTTGACTCTGCCGCCTTTTATCGCTATTTCCAAAGATGATTTTAGGCAATTCTTGCGCTACCTGCTCGATCTTGACCATCTTGAACAAACCGAACAAGGTGAATTAGTCATCGGTTCTGCGGCTGAAAAAATGGTGCGATCTTTCCATTTTTACGCTGTCTTTGCAGAACAGAAAGAGTATATTGTCAGGGATGACTCGATGGAAATTGGCAGCATCATTATGCCGCCACCTGTGGGAGAGCGGTTTACTTTAGCGGGTCGAACTTGGGAAGTTTTAGATATTGAGCCAAAAGCCAAAACGCTTTGGGTGAAGCAAGTTGAGGGGATAGCGAGTATTGCTTGGCGCGGCAGGAACAGCGCTAATATTCATACTGGCATTTTGCAACGAATGCGGCGGGTTTTGTTTGAAGATATTGAGTATAGCTATTTGCAAAATGGTGCTAAAGAGAGACTAAAAGCGGCTCGTCAACTAGCTCGAAATGCGGGATTGGATAAAAGTAATATCTTATCGCTAGAAGGTAAGAGTTGCTGTGTTTTTCCCTGGATGGGTACTGTGGCTTTTCGCACGTTGGAAAGATGGCTGAATTTATTTGGTCGAGAATCTCTAGATATTAGAAGTATTGGCGGTTCGCCGCCTTATTTTCTGACGCTTAAGTGTGGGAAGAGCAAACCAGAGGATATTCGAGAGGCAATTCTTTCTGTTTGTAAGCAGGGAATTCGGGCTGAAGACTTAGTAAATGCCCAAGAAGCGCCGAAACTCCAAAAATATGATGAGTATATTCCACCGGACTTGCTTCGCAAAGCATTTGCCGTCGATTATCTGGATGTGGCGGAACTTACAACAATTGTGAGTAGCTGGTAGTCATGGAGCGGGAGAGTGGGGGAGCGGAGGAGTGGGGGAGTGGGGGAGTGGGGGAGCGGGGGAGTGGGGGAGTGGGAGAGTGGGAGAGTGGGAGAGAATGACTAATGACTAATGACTAATGACCAATTTTCTTTTGACTTTTCTAGTCCTTATTCTCCATGTAAAATTGGGCTTTTAGGCTTACGGGATCGCAGTTTTAGCCGAGGAAGTGTAAATTAAAGCACTTTTGTGTTGTTAAACTTGTAGCGTTTGAGGATGCGATCCCCGGCATCTATGAAGGGCCACTCAGCGATCGCAGTTCCCAGTCTCCTCCACCCGCCCGTGAGCGACCGTAAATTCCTGACGGCATTGGCTCACTCTGGCTCGATCACATAAAAAACAGATGGATTTCTGTCGCCACGAGGCTCTATGAGAAAAATGTCAGGTTTTAAATTTTCCGGCTACGGTCTGTCGAGGCAAAAGCAACGCAGACAACAAATTGCAGTTGCTGTCAGTTTCGGACTGAGTGTGCTGCTGATTGGATATCCCATCTTTGAAAGACACTTTGGGCGAGGGCTGGCGCGAAGAACGATCGCCTGTCTGTTGCGGGGAAAAAGCCGCGAAACGACGGGATATAAGAGCAACACGACAGTTTTTTCCCTGGCGCTGATGCAGCCAGAGAAACGAGCTAAAGAATTAGAAGCGATCGCCAATGGAGACGGAGAGCGCGAGAGTGCTAGAGCCCGTTATCTGCTGGCATCCGATCTAATTGAACAGCACCAAGGACAAAAGGCGGTGGACTTGTTAGAAGGCTTAGAGTGCGATTATTCGCTTTTAGGCGCACAAGCGATCGTCAAACGCGCCCAAGCTTACCAAGCCATCGGCGACCAAACTAAAGCAACTGCCCAGTGGCAGGATTTGCTCAAACACTATCCCGACTCTCCCGCGATCCCAGAAGCCCTCGTTGCACTGGGCAAGACGAAACGAGAAGATTGGAACGAAGTTATCGCGAAATACCCCAGCCATCCCCTCACCCTGGAAATGGCAAATTCCTGGCTCAAGGAGAAACCGAATCAACGGGACTTGATGTTGTTACTGGCAAAGTATAGCTTTGACACGCCAGAAATTAGTTTGGTGCTAGACAAGATACTCAGCCAGCCTGGAATGATAGACGGAAAACCTGTAGAGCCACTCAAGCCAGAAGACTGGCAAGCGATCGCTCTTGGCTACTGGAAAGACAAAAAATACGGCCAAGCCAGCACCGCTTATGCCAAAGCCCCACCCTCATCTCGCCACGCCTACCTTGTCGCTAGAGGACTCCAGCTAGCCGAGAGGGAGACAGACGCTAAGCTCGCCTATAAAAAGATGGTGAGCGAGTACCCCAAAGCCAAAGAAACCGGCAACGCCCTACTCCAGATAGCCAAAATAGAACCATCCATAGAGGCGGTGCCTTATCTCGACCAAGCGATCGAGCAATTTCCCGACCAAGCCGGTGACGCACTGCTAGCAAAAGCAGAAGCTTTGGATAATCTCAATAATCCCAAAGCAGCTGAAGAGACTAATCAATTATTGCTAACCAAATATGGCAACTCCGATGCAGCAGCAGAATATCGCTGGAAAATGGCTCAAGCTAAAGCAGCTGCTGGGGATTTCCAGGCAGCATTACAATGGGGACAGCCAATCCTCACTCAAAACCCCAATAGCGAACCGGCTCGTCAGGCAGGCTTTTGGGCCGGTAAATGGGCAATGCAACTGGGACAGCAGCAGGAAGCCAAAGCCGCTTTTGAACTGGTAGTGAAAAAATACCCGCAATCTTACTATGCTTGGCGCTCTGCCACTATGCTTGGCTGGGATGTCGGAACCTTCGACACCGTGCGGAAGATCACACCTCAAGTAGCCTTACCGAGGGAGCGCCCCGTACTGCCAATGGGGTCTGAAACATTGAAAGAACTATACCAATTGGCTCAAGACCGGGATGCCTGGGTACTATGGCAGATAGAATTCCAAAACCGGATCGAGCCAACCGTAACTCAACAGTTTACCGATGGTCTCCTGAAACTGGCAGTGGGGGATTACATATCAGGAATTACTCAAGTTGCTGCCCTGGAAGACCGAGAGACGCCTTCTGAGCAAGCCGAGTTTCAATCTCTCAAGCAACAACCCATTTACTGGTATGCTCTATATCCTTTTCCCTATGAAGAAACGATCGAAACTTGGTCGCAAAAGCGTGAGCTAAATCCTTTGCTAGTAGTTAGTCTAATGAGGCAGGAGTCGCGATTTATGCCGAATATCCGCTCTAATGCCGGTGCCGTTGGTGTCATGCAAGTGATGCCGCAAGTTGGAGCCTCCGTAGCCAGAATCATCAATCTTAAGCAATACGCCTTAGACAATACCAACGACAACATAAATCTCGGCACATGGTTGATGCTGGAAACCCACCAGAAATTTAAAAATAACTCTCTATTGGCATTGGCTAGTTACAATGCCGGTTCCGGTAACGTCGATAAATGGATTGGGCAGAAAAATTTGACCGATCCAGATGAATTTATCGAAACTATCCCTTTTCCAGAAACTAAAAACTACGTTAAACAGGTGTTTGGCAACTACTGGAACTATCTGCGGCTGTACAATCCCCCGGTTAACCAGATGATGACTAATTCAAAGTAAAAAGAATTGGGAATTGGGGAATAGGTCATTGCCATGAACTATTCTCTACAAACTATCTACAAACGCGATCGCGAAAATATTGCTCGTACAAACTACACCTGGGAGTACAATCATTGCCATCTAACTTCACCAGCCCCATACTATTTAATTTAAACGCTAATTCTGACCGCAATCGCACTCCCCCCGAAGCACTCACAACCTCTTTCATCGCTTCTAACAAATCTGGATATTTTTCTAGATTCCACAAATGCCGCCGCAGATGATCGCTATAAATTCCCGCTTCTGTGGCACTCTCTTCCACCACCCGATCTAAAGTAACATCCTGACGCGCAATGCAATACATAGCCAACCGCACTAAGTAGGGATGTCCTCCCACTAAACCCATTAATTGCTCGACTTGTTTCTCATTCCAATCTAGTTTGTGCCGCATTGCCAACTCTTGCACCTGCGGCGAGTTAAACTCCGGTAATTCAATCGGCAATCCCACATTAAAAGGTGATTTATTGATATCCAACGGAATATAAACTTCTGTGGAATGAACAATTACCAAGCGAAATTTTTTCCAAATATCGCGTCGCTTGGATTCTTCATGCAAAGCTCGCAACAAACCAAAAAAGTCATCGGCAATTTCGGGAGATTCAAACACGCGATCGACTTCATCCAAACCCAATGTTAGGGAAGTCGATATTTCCGGCAACAAACACTGTTCAAAGTAAGCTTTGCAGCACTGGTTGCTGCCAATAATATCGGCTAATTCCCAACACTTGCCCAGGTTTTCCAGCATCCCCAATTCTTGTCCGACGCTAGCACAAAACCACTGTAAAAATGTATCCGAGTTGGTAAGAATTCGTTTATTAGCTAACTGAAAACTCAACGCGATCGCTCTTGAGCCTTGTTCCTCTGCGTGATGCAAAATCCTCGCCATTAACGAGGTTTTGCCCATCTGCCTGGGCGCTTTGATGCGGATGAGGGCACCAGGCTGACATATTGTCTCATAACAGCGCGTTTCAATGGGAGGACGATCGATATAAAAGCTCGATGCCACCTCTACTTGCCCCTCCGGTAACTCTGGTGACGCGACTGGGAGGGGGAGAGTGGGAGAGTGGGGAAGAATGCCCAATTCCCAATTCCCAATTCCCACTCCCCAATTCCCAGTCCCTTCAGTAGCCCAGTTTACAGCTAATTTGCTGGAGGCACTTAGGGACGTGCGTCCTTGGGCCACTACGCTGAGGATTTCTGAGATTATGGTTGAGGTGTCGTCGTCGCTACGCCACTGCCACGGCTGAATTCCATGCAAAAGTTGCAGTAAATCGAAGGAAAGAGGCGTTTTACTTTGTAAACCTACGCATAGCGGTAAAATTGCTGGCTTTTGGGCGGTAAAGTTGTGCAATTCTTTGGCGACCCGCACTTCTTCCAAGACGATTTCGCTGACGGCGGATTCCTGGGACAACAGCAGCAGCAAGTAATCGCAGCTTTGTAAATATTGTTCGGGCGGAGTGTTTTCAGATGCGATCGCAACTTCGTGTCCCGCCGCACTCAAAGCTTGCTGCAACTGCTGGACAAGGCGGAAGTCTTGATGGCGACTGCTGATGAAAACTTTAGCTTTAAGGTTATTTATTTCATTTTCTGGCAAATGATCCGATAAATCGGCTATATTTCGCCACTCTTGACTCAATATCTGACAAATTTCCCTAAAATTCACATAATCAACGGGTCTGCCATTGAGAAAGTTGCTCACAGTAGATTGGGCTATCCCTAGATCTTCAGCGAGGACTTTTTGACTGGGAAAGCCGTTTCTGAGGAGAGACGACTTGACTGTGGGGATGCACTCAGAACGAACTTTTAGCGATCGGGACATTGCTTCTGCATAGCAAAGATACTTTTCACATCTTAAATGCCAGTTTTCCACAAAGTCGATAAAAAGTCGATGAGATCTCGAAGAAGTCAGTCAAGAACTCAGTGAAGCATCTGTCTTAATAATAAACAGGAAGATGCAATTACCACTTATCTTTCAGGAGCATAACCATGCAGCGTTACAAACAATTTGATTCAGCCATCGTTCCCATCACTAATTTTCCACTAGCAACTCGCAGTTTAAACAAAAATAAGTATCAGAAAAAGTGGCAATCCTTAATCAAAGTTATATTAGGCGCTGTCGGATTACTGCTAATTATTGGTTTCCCAGCAACAGCTTGTGGTGGTGGATTTGCCAATACCAGCAATATTGAATTTGCTTCTCAGCTTTTATTTCTTCCCGCGATCGCAACAATTTTCCCCTATGGAATACCTCTCCTTGCAATCGTTATCATCGAAGCTTATATTCTGCACAAACAAGAACATCTTCCTTACCTAAAAGCTTGTAAATTCGCTACTTTAGCAAACATATTTTACATAATAATTTGCCCGCTCGGCTTAGTATCTTTCAGTATATTTTTTCCAATTTCCCTGATTGGATCTGCGATATCTGCGGCAATGTGCCTTTCTTTTTGTCAGCGCACGGGGTACTTAAAAAATATTAGCCAAGGAAAGTTTATTTTCTTGGTTTATCTATTCTTCATGGGATTAGGTTTTGCCAGCTTATTCCTGGTGGAATCGATAAGTGGCTTAGCCGATCGCACTTTTCTTTATGCAGTGACAGGAGGAATATTGCTAATTGGGTTTATCTTTGGTTTTGTTATGAAAGGTTTTGCGATCGCAAGCCTTCTTCGAGAAAAACGTCCCACCCTTGCAAGCACTGTTATGTCAATGCACGTATGCTCATTTCCGATTGTTGCGATCGCATATTACCTGATGAAGTCTTACCGCTGGTTTTAGACTTACCACACTCAAAAGGAAGACTCAAAAATGCACAGTAAAAACTTGAAAAAAGGCATCATTCGTTATTTACGTCCTTTACCAGTAATTCTTTCTCTCAGCATTGTCGGTGTTAGTTCTGTTACATTAGCAGCAGTGGTTAATCACATGGATGTTCCAACCTTTATCGCCAGTTTGAGTGCCAAAAAAGTGACCGCTTCCGAATTGAAGCAGGGGAAGTTGAGAAATGCAATTTTGATTGACGTGCGATCGCCAGAAGAATACGCAGAAGATCGCATCGGTAACAGCCTGCTTGTACCCCTAACAGATATTCAGGCTGGATTCGGCGTGCAGCAGATTCGGGTTATTGCCCAAAGGTATATCCAAAATAATCATACTCAGCCAATTATCGTACTTTATTGTACAAGGGGGATGCGTGCGGTTAAAGCCTACAAAGAATTGAGAAAAACAAGGTTAAATTTTGTTGTCCTAGAAGGAGGTATCAAATCATGGCGACTGGCTGTGCCTGCGTCAAAAGATGCAGAGATTTTAGCACAAATTACCGCACCTGGGACAAAGATTATCACGGGTAATTAGTTAGATAGTGCGATCGCAAAAAGTTGATATACTGTTTTTGGTGGTGAAATAAAACAATGGTTATCTTAGAAAACACAAAAACGCAACTGAAATTTCGATATCGACCCTATTCACTGTGGCTAGGTACAGGTGGGTGGATGGTAAGCACTTTTTTGCTCATCTTGCTAATTTACCACCAACTTAGGTGGTTAACTTACGTCTTGTGGATACCACCTCTTCTTTTATTAAGTCTTGTGGCGAGTGGTTTAGTGCTAATTTTAGCCGGACGGGTGGTTATCTGTCATTTTGATAAGGAATACAACAGCTTCACTATTAAGCGACGCGGTTTGCTTAATACTAAGGTGATTTGGCATTCCCTTACCGATGTTTTAGATGTGCAGCTTCAGTCACCAAGCTGGCATCATCAGGAAGCGGTTGATTATCAGATTACGCTCTTTTTGAAATCCGGTGAAAGCTTAAAGCTCAACTTGGGACTTAAGTCGATCGCACAAAAATTAGAAACTCTTAATCTGATTCGCAGCTTTCTGGGTATGCCGCCGGAAAAATGGGGCTAGGGAATCTAAACTCACATCTTGCACAATATGCTACTACAGACGCTGGTAACGCTAATTTTGGGTTCTTGGATGTTCGTTATAGGACAACGCATCGGACGAGTAATGTTGCGAAAAGGAGCAACTGCAAACGATATTTTTAAAGGTAAAACACACTTATTAATCGCATTTTTAGTTGTTTACTTGGGCTTGGTATTACTAGCTCGTTTAATTCCAGAAATACAAGCTCTACCAGTAGAATGGCGTTTCTATAGCTTGCAAGTCACTTGGACAATTATGCGCCTTTTGCTGCTATTCATCTGCGGCATAGCTTTCACCATCAGCCGGCATACTTCCCGCATTCAGGTAGTATCTGTACTTTTGATTTGCTCACTAGGATTGGGAAGTTTTACTGCTGCTGAAGCTTACTTTTTATCTCCTATTTACGCTTCTTTAGAAGATAACTTGCAACCCAACGGTGTATTCAAACAAACTTCTAATAGCAGTTGTGGGCCATCCGCATTAGCTACTGTGCTGCGCGTTTGGGGAATAGATGCAGCAGAATCAAAGGTTGCTCGTTTGGCCGGAACCAGTCGCTTAGGCACTTCTATGGCGCAATTACTGATAGCAACTCGCTCTCTTGATATGGATGGGATTGAATTAGAAGCAACTTGGGAGCAAATGCGACTAATCAATCGTCCTGGTGTGTTGGGAGTTTGGTTTAGAGATGGCGTTCGCGTTATTCCTCATGCGGTAGCCTTGTTAGGTTTAAATGGCAATAATGCTATAATTGGTGAGCCAACTAGAGGAAAAATTTACACGATCGATCGCCAGCAATTTGAAAAAAATTGGGGCGGACAATATCTCCCCATTTTTCGCAGTCAAGATATCTCGATAACGGTTTCTCAAGCGGTGTCTTATCTTCAGCGATCGGGCCAAATAATTCCAACCGAGGCCGAGTTAGTTCCAGCTATCCGACGCTTTCAAAAAAATCTGGGTTTGAAAGTTACTGGTAAATTAGATTCTCAAACAGTTTTGCTTCTTAGCGGGTCGTTTTTAGAAGGAGTACCTACTCTAAAAAGTAGATAAATTAGATAAAATACTTACATCACAATGACAAATTATCACTATCAAATAGGCGGAAGTTTACCAGATAATGCACCTACTTATGTGGTGCGACAGGCTGACAATGAACTTTATGAAGGACTGGAAACTGGCGAATTTTGTTATGTACTCAATTCTCGTCAGATGGGGAAATCCAGTTTGCTGGTGCGAACGATGCAAAGGCTAAAAGCCGAAGGAATTGCCTGTGCCACTATCGACATTTCAGATATTGGCAACCAACAAGTTTCTTTGGATAAATGGTATGGAGGCATTGCCTATAAACTATTGACTTGTTTCAATCTGTTTAAGGCGATCGAGTTTATGACTTGGTGGCGCGATCGCGAATTAATACCACCAGTCCAGCGCTTAGGTGAATTGATTGAAGAAGTGCTGCTGGCACAAGTTTCTCAAAAAATAGTTATTTTTATCGATGAAATTGATAGCGTTCTTAGCTTCAAAGATTCGCTTGACGACTTTTTCGCCCTGATTAGATCTTGCCATAATAAACGCGCCCAAAAACCAGAATATCAGCGACTTACATTTGCTTTGTTGGGAGTCGCCACGCCAAGCGATTTAATTTCCGATCCAACTCGCACGCCGTTTAATATCGGTCGTGCAATTGAACTGCATGGTTTTGAATTGCAGGAAGCTCAAGCATTAGCAAAAGGATTAGAGGGAAAGGTAGATAAACCCCAAGAAATTTTAAAAGAAATATTGGAATGGACAGGCGGACAGCCGTTTTTAACTCAAAAACTTTGTAAATTAGTAGTAGGGGCGAAGCATTTGGGCGATCATCTTTCGGTATCCTCCCAGGTTTTCTTACCAAATGCTTCGCCCCTCCAAACTGGAAACGCCCAATCACCAATCACCAATCACCAATCACCAATTACCGATCTGGTAAAATCCCACATTATCGACAATTGGGAATCCCAGGATGAACCAGCGCATATCAAGACAATTCGCGATCGCATCCTGTCAAATCAGCAACGCGCCGGGAGATTGCTGGGATTATATCATAAAATCTTGCAACTAGGAGAAATTCCAGCCGATGACACCCCCGAACAAACCCAATTAAGACTATCCGGTTTAGTGGTTATGCGTGCTGGCAAATTAAAAGTTTCCAACCGCATTTACGAGGCAATTTTTAACGAAACTTGGGTAGAAAAAGCTTTTTTTGATTTGCGTCCCCATGCCGCACCATTAACAGCATGGATAGCCTCCAATTGTCAAGATGAATCGCGATTGTTGCGGGGACAAGCATTGGAGGAAGCACTCAACTGGTCAACAGGCAAAAGTTTGAGCGATCGCGATTATCAATTCCTAGCAGCCAGCCAAGAAGCAGCTTTAGGAGAATTACGCAACAAAGAACAACAAAGTCGCACCGAAATCGATCGACTTAGTAGAGAAAAAGATTTACTCGCACAACTGAGTAACGAGCAACAGCGACGAAAATTAACAGAAGCCAAACTAAAGCACGAGCGACAAATGAGAGTCGCCATTAATATCAGAGCAGTTGTAGTTTTGGGGTTATTCTTCACCTTAATCGGCGAGATATTTTGGCTAAAAGCATGGACCGATCGCAGAAACATCGAAATCAACGCCCTCACTTTATATTCAGAAGAACTTTTGCAATCGAATAACAAGTGGGATGCTCTAACACAAAGTATCCGGGCAGGTAGAAGAATGCAACGGTGGCCGTTTGGAATTAACTCCGATACGCGGATACGAGTTTTGATGGCGTTAAATCTGGCAGTTTACTCTCTAAAAAAGCCTAATTATTTGCAGGAAAATCTCAGTAAAATTATTTTCATAACTTTCAGTCCTCAAAGTAATACCTCCGCTGCGGGAATAAGACAAGGAAAAACTTTTATTCTCGCCACGGTTAGCGATGATGGAACTATAAAACTTTGGCATAGTGATGGGACTCTGAAAGCAACATTTCCTATCGCTAGTAATAAAGTTAGGAGTATCAATTTCAGCCCGGATCGTCAAACACTTGCCTCGGCTAGTGATGATGGAACTGTCAAACTTTGGCACAACAACGGTAAATTGCTCCTTTCTTTAAAGGCTCATACCGATAAAATAACAAGCATAAGTTTTAACCCAGACGGCAAGACGTTTGCCTCTGCAAGTGCAGATGGCACCGTCAAACTTTGGAGTTTCAACGGACAAGAACTCAGAACATTGAAGGGACATCGAGGTTCGGTGACTTGCGTGAGTTGGAGTCCCACTGGCAGAACGCTTGTTTCAGCTGGTGCAGATGGCACAGTTAAACTTTGGAGTCGCGACGGTGTGTGGCTAAGAGATTTGAAAGGACATCAAGGTTCGGTTACTAGCGTAAGTTTCAGTCCAGACAGTCAAATGCTTGCCTCTGGGGGTGCTGACAAAACGGTGAAATTATGGCACATTGACGGCACTTTGCTTAGTATTTTAAGGCATAGAGGTAAAGTCACTAGCATCAGCTTTAGTCCGGACGGTGAGACGCTTGCTACGGCGAGTACAGATAAAATGGTGAGACTGTGGCATATTGACGGAAGCTTGCTAAGAATTTTGAAGAATCATCAGGGTGAGGTGTGGAGTGTATCTTGGTCGCCGGATGGTGAGATGCTTGCATCGGCAAGTTCGGATAATAAAGTGATTTTGTGGAATATGAATCTCGACGATATGTTAATTCAAGCTTGCAATTCGGCACGTAATTATTTGCAGAACAATCAAAATCTTAGCCAAATCGATAAACATATTTGTGATGGAATAGGAGAGGCTAGGGAAAAGTCAAAAGTCACTCATTCAAAAGTCAAAAGAGATTTAAGCTGTCGCGCATCTAAATTGTACTTCGGGACGGGCAGGATGCCCATCCCACAAGAATCTTACAGGGATTCCCGCTGTTATGAGGTACAGAAGTAAGGGCGAAGCATTCCGGCAAATAACTTATCGGTTATATGCAGAGGTTAATTACCGGAATGCTTCGCCCCTACATAATCTTTTGGCGGGAACGGAGTAACAATCTAAAATCTAAAATCTAAAATCTAAAATCGATTGACGAGACTGGCAACGATTGCTACCAGTTCTTCTGGCACCACAGGCTTTGCTATGTGGATGTGAAACCCAGCTGCGATCGCTCTTTCCCTCTCTTGGGCCCTGGCGTATGCTGTGAGTGCTAAAGCTGGAATCCTTCCGCCTTGTTCTGGCCCAAGCGCTCTAACCTTGCGGATTAAAGTATATCCATCTTCTTCTGGCATCCCGATATCGCTAATTAGGATATCTGGTTTTCCACCAGCAGTCCCCTTGGCAATTACCTCAAACGCTTCTTTAGCCGATGCAACTGCCGTTACTTTAGCCCCGCGTTCTTCCAGCACGGTAGTCACCAAATCGCGTGCATCAGGTTCATCATCAACAACAAGCACCCATAAACCATGAAGCTCAGAATTATCGATCGGTATATTGTCATTGTCGTTACGGGTTATATCCTGTCCATCCCCGGTTAAAAATGTCTCGGAAATGTTATCGTAATCGCGAATAGTCCTCAGCGGTAGACTTACAATAAACGTCGAGCCCTGCCCCTGTCCTGGACTTTGGGCACGAATTCTTCCTCCATGCAACTCGACTAGATGGCGAACAATTGCCAGCCCCAAACCAAGTCCGCCATGCTTGCGAGTAATGCTGGCATCGGCTTGACGGAAGCGCTCAAAAAGATAAGGTAAAAATTCAGCATAAATGCCTTGCCCAGTGTCAGTAACTGTTATTTGAACATCAGAGTTATGGCGATGGAGACGAATCTCTATCCGCCCTCCCTTGGGCGTAAACTTAATTGCATTTGTAAGTAGATTCCAGGCAATTTGCTGCAAGCGAGTAGGGTCGCCGGATACTAAAATTACCTTGTCTTCAAAGACAGAATTAATTTGAATGTTTTTGGCTTCTGCTGGCGATCGCACTGCATCAATAGCAGCATCCATAACAGAAGCCAAATTGACCGGACGCATCTCTATACGGAACTTCCCCGTCATAATGCGCGAGACATCCAACAGATCTTCAATCAGTTGGGAAAGTGCCTTTGTATTGCGATCGATTGTCTCCAAGGCGCGAGCAGTAGTAGTCTCGTCAAACTTTCTCGTTCGCAGTAAAGTCGTCCATCCTACCATTGCATTCAGAGGCGTTCGCAGCTCGTGGGAAAGGGTTGCCAGGAACTCGTCCTTCATGCGATTTGCCGCCTCCGCTTCAGCGCGTGCCGCCTGTTCGCGAGTAAGCAGTTCTTCGCGCTCCTCCTCCACTCGCTTGCGCTCCGTGATATCGATCGCCACCCCTCCCACCAGGCGTTGCCCAGACGCATCTAAAATCGGGAACTTATAGACCAGAAAATCACCAAGCGTACCGTCTAGACGGGGCGCAGGCTCGACCGTTTCAACCACTTCATTTGTGCGAGCAACTGTCCTGATATTCTCCAAGAATATGCTTGCGATCTCAGGGCTATATAACTCGAATACTGTTTTCCCGATCGCATCGTCGCTCGCCATCTTGAAAATGCGGGAATAAGTTTCACTCAGGTAGACGATACGCCCATCCTCATCTGTAATCGACGACGCGGTTGGACTGTGGTTCATGAAAGCCTGGAAGCGTTCTTCACTCTCGCGCAGTGCTTCTGATGCCTTTTTTCGTTCTGCGATGTCCAGCCCGAAGGCTACCCCATCGTGCTGGGAGTCGTTGAGTAGGGCAACGCCAAGGATGATCGGCACCCGCTTGCCGTCCCTTCTGACGTACTCCTTCTCGTAAATATTGGAAACTCCGATCGCCATGCACTCCTCGATCGCGCGATCGTCCAAGTGCTTGTACTCTGGAGGCGTAAGGCGTCTCCAATCGATCCTTCCCTCTGCGGCAAATTCTTCGCGAGTGTAGCCAGCAAGGCGAAGGTAGGCGTCGTTAGCCTCGGTGATGTACCCCTCCACGTTCCAGAAAGCAACTCCGACCAGATTGCAGTCAAACAGCCGTCGGAAGCGCTCTTGGCTTCCCCGCAGCGCCGCTTCCGAGGAGTGCAACTCAGCTGCCAAGCGTTCTGCCGCAATGCGGGCGCGTACTTGACTGCACATGAGAGCGAACAGCACAAGGGAGATTAGCACTCCGCCCACTGCGATGTAAGGCACCAGTCTGATTTCCGAAACGCGATCGAGTTCCGGTCTGGAAGCGAAAACAATGCTCCAAGGGCGTCCGGCGATATTAATAGTTTCGGTGGTTTTAAAGCGGGGTCGGTAAGATCTACTGTTGGAAGTGTGTCTGCTGTAGGATGAGTGGAATAAATTCTTGGGGTCGATCTCAGTTCCGTCATAAATCTGAAAGTCCACGTAGGGAAATTTCTCTTTGCCGAAGATTCCTGCCATTAAATCCTCAGCACGAAAGGAACTGTAGATAAAACCCTGCAATGCGGCTCTACGTTGTGCAACTGTTTTGGGCATTGTGCCGTTGCGATAAACTGGCACATAGATCAGGAAGCCCTGTTTGTTTTTGTCAATTTCCTGAATCAGCCTGACTTTACCGGAGGCGGCGGGTGCGTCGGTATCGCGTGCCCTCTCCATTGCAGCGCGGCGCACCGAGGAGGTGAACATATCGAAACCGATCGCACCTTTGTTCTGCCGATCTAATGGTTCCAGGTAAATAATTGAGTGATACTCGGCACGCTTATAATCCGGTCGTATTGCAAAATTTCTCACGCCCTGTTTCCGCTCCTCAGCGACGAAGGCGTCTTTTTCTGACGGCATTATTCGCGCTGAGAAACCGATTCCCTGAATGCCGGGATAGCTGCGGCGTAGTTCGAGGCGGTTAACATAAGCATGGAAGCGATCGCGGCTGACTTGCTCGGAAGCAGCAAATAATCCGCTGCCTGTACGCAGCAGAGTAATGTAAGTTTCCAAACGTTTTTGAATGTCGCTCTCCGTGCGATCGACTGCATTTTCAAATCGCAGATCGTCTTTAGCTCTTGCCGTTACAGCGACATAGTAGGTGGCTAGAGCAGTAAGCAGCAGGGTTAACAGCAGGACGAAATAAGGCGTCCTGGTGCGACGCGCTGGTGTGAATTTGAAGGGCAAGTCCAGTTTCATAGCAGCAGTTTATACACTAGGCTGTTTTGTTTGCGCTGTTAAAGCCATTTTACATCCGTGGGAACTGCCAGTGCTACTGTCCCTTGCTTTTGCACCTCTTCGGCAGCGGCTGACAAGCGATCGGCCCGACGAGCCGCGAGTACAACATTATACCCTTTGCCAGCAAATAGAAGCGCCGTTGCTTTGCCGATGCCTTGAGAACCACCTGTACTGTTGCTCGTTAATAATCTCCGCATCCCATTCGACGCTATTGCCCATAGGTGCATTGGCAATCCAGTGCGATCGCTTGTCGTCATATACCTTCACAGATTTGAGATGCTTCATAAAGCGAGGCAAATTCTCAAACTTGTGCCAGAAGCGATACAATTCTTCAGGCGATTTAGCGATCGTCACCGTCTTTTCAACTTTGATACTTTGGTTCATGCCAGTTGCTTCCTGTATTCCCGTTTGTGCAGTTACGCCGCGATAAACCAGACCCCCGCCAGCAAGTGCCATTATCGCACCCCTCAAAGAGCCTTTTGATAAACCATAGAGTACCAGTGCGCCACCACCGATTAACGAACCCCAACGCTCACCATCGCTGACATTGCTAGAATTTTCCTGTTGATTGGTAGTATTCGTTGTCGTTATTTCCATTTGCTTATCTCCTTTTGATAGTTAATGGTTCATTGCCATAAACCATGAACAATGAACCGCAAAAGACTGCTGATTAATATTTTTTGATTTCATCTACGGACAATAAGCTCATGTTGTTTACTCTCCTACCATCTTGCTGCGTTCGCGATCTGGTTGCATCAGGTATGCGCTTTCGCCCAAATCGCCCGGCGTTAGGAGCCTAGATCTACAATTTATCTCTGTTAGCTTGTCTGCTCGTCTGCCTATAGGAACAAGCCTCCAGTACAGTCACTTAATAGGAGAGCCGTTCTTTTGGTATAAAGCAGACCTTAACCTGCGGTAGAAGCTGGTATATATCCCAGCAGTTATTTTAGTAGTAAGCACAAGACATGGCTCTCCAAGGATAGTTATCCTGGGAGTTTATAGGCGGTAAGTAAAACAGCATCGCTCTTGAGGAATAACTTTGTTTGCTGTTTAACTTTCCTTGTAAAAACTCCCAGGTTATTTTTTTCCTGATAGGATAAACCATTGTTGTAATTCGCTAGAATGTTATTAAGCAAAGAAAAGTCTATTTATGAATACAAAGCGAGCGACAGATATTTCTACTTTTAGAGCTTACCTCAGAAATGGGATTAGTTAATAGAAGGAGTCCTATGGATAAACAACAAAACCAACCTGGGAACTTAATAGCTGCTGGTATCCTACTTGGTATAGGCGCTGCCGGATTTTTCGATGGAATTGTACTGCATGAAATCCTCCAATGGCACCATATGTTGACAAGTGTTCGACCTATCACAAACATCTCTAGTCTAGAAGCGAACACGCTTTGGGACGGTATCTTCCATGCTGCTATGTATGCGTTCACCGTGGCTGGGGTAGTCTTCCTGTGGCGTGCAGTGTCTAATAGCAACGTTCCCCTGTCTTTACAGACTTTTGGTGGGTCATTGCTTATCGGTGCAGGGTCGTTCAACCTTATTGAAGGTCTGATCGACCACCAGATATTAGGTATTCATCATGTCAAAACTGGCCCAAATGAGTTGGCATGGGATATTGGATTTCTTGCCATTAGTGCGGTGCTTGTGGCGATCGGCTGGATTTTGTTGCGATCGGGACGGCGCGAGGCGACAACCTATAACTAGGGGCTAGGGGCTCTCTTGCTAGGGACTAGGGGAAGAAGGGTTTAGAATTAAGGGTCATGAAATGCGACTTACTTGTTTTTCTTCCAGCAGGCTCACATTTGGATATGAATTTTCGGGCAGTAAGAAAACGAATGAGGTAATGACGCTCATTACCAGCATTTCACCACCATCTTCCACTACCGCAAGTAAAGGCTCCAATGGGCTAGACTTAACTGCAATGTGAATTATGTCTGCTGCAATCCCGAATAAAGCCAGCAAACAGCATCATAATCAGATACCTGGATATCTCCCTGGATTTGCGGTTACTAAAACTTTGTGCGTCCGATGCAGCGTCTCTATCCTCCGCTTGCAGAACTCTGACGACCCGACGGTCAGAACCTTCTCTATTAGAAATACCATAAAAAGTCTTTATTGATACTTTTGAGTGGCTACTTCTGATGTTGTTAACAAATTTACTTGATTGAAAGACAGAAAAAATCAGGGTGCAACCCATACTAAAATTAAAATGTGGCTTGGCAGGTAAAAAAAACACATATAGCGGTTCTCAAGTAAGTGAGGTACGTAGTTGGGCTTTAGCCCTCTTAATTTAGTGGTTATATAAGCTGTCAGTCATACCTCATCTACCTGAGAAGGGCTATAGTTTACCCCCAACCGAATTAATAAGCAAGTACAAGAAGATGGACGTAAATAAGATGCCTATTGGATTAGTGGCGAGTGAGTGCAATAATCAGGGCATTAGCTTTAAGCAGGGCCAAAACTATGCCGCAAAATAGCGCTCAAGAGAACCTCAGTCCCAAAGATGTAGCGCCGCACATCTATAAGTGGAGCCGTGAAGAGCTCGAACAAATGCAGGCGATGATCGCAGGGCAACTACAGACAATAAGACAATCGGGTCCATCAGAGGTGAAAAGGTGGCAAGGCACGGGTGAAGGTGCCTCGCGAGGCCCAGTAGAGTGGAATCCTTTCTAAGCTCAAAAGCTGGATAATGCGATCGCCGGAAATACTATGCCAGCGCTCAGATGTGTAATCCCAAATTCTGCGAGTATTTCCCCAAACTGCAAGTTACGGGCAAAATCATCTTTTCGAGAAAAAAGCATCCGATTTCATGGTAACCGTTGGCTCCGGCTGACGTTTTAACGGGTAACCGCAGTTTGGTTTTGAGGGGAAACGGTAGGAAGCAAAGCTTCCGACCTACCCATGCGGTGGTGAGGAGGAAAGCGAACAAGAACTTATCCCTGCCGCCGTATGAGCTAAAATTACCAATGCAGAAAAGAGCAATATTACTTACAGGGCGTACTTGGCGATCGCGATCGGTATTAAGCATTCCCAAAACAATTCAGTCTAGTGGTTGATATTTGATGAACGATATTATATGGTTCAATAATGCAAAAGAAGTTAAATTTAGTCCGAGGCAAATTTATGGCTGAAACTGCAACAGCGGCACTAACAGGGAAAGGACTACTACAAAAAGTCAAAGAACTTTCCCATTTGCCGCGCCGGGAAACCGCTAAGGCTTGCGGCTACTACACCAACACCAAAAACAACCAGACTCGCGTCAATCTGACAGACTTTTACGATGCTGTGCTGGCAGCTAAAGGTATTGCTCTGGAGCCAGAAAGTGAGAAAGATGGTCGGGGTCGCGAAGCGACTTACCGGGTGAGCGTTCATAAGAACGGTCAGATTGTGATTGGATCTGCCTACACCCTGGCAATGGGTTTAAAGCCAGGTGATGAGTTTGAAATCCGACTCGGATACAAGCATATTCGTTTGATTCAACTTGACCGAGATCTGGATGCTCCGGAGGAAGAAGACGAAGATTAGATGGTACTTGTACATAAGGACAAGCTAGCTCCGACGCTCTCTTAAGTACCGCCATCCCAGTTATTTGGTAATGGGATGTCGAGCCGGTGGCGACAGCGCTGTGGCGTCAACAGCGCTGTTTTATAGCAGTTTGCGCGGGCGTGATGGTAGATAATTTTTCCTCCACTCCAGAGATCCAGAGATCCAGAGATCTTCAAAATGCTGTACCTCACTGAAAGAGAAAACCGCTGTATCTTGGCTGTCGAGTAATTAGATCGTATCGATCGAGTAGCGATCGTTTCTGGAGCCTTTGGCTCATAATTCCCATGCGATCGCCAAATGTTTTTCTAACAGGCGAAACAACTCGTCTGCTTGGACAGGCTTTGCCAAAAAATCATCAGCCCCGGCTTTCAGGCTCTTTTGCCGATCGATCTGCGATACCGACGCCGATGAGACGACCACCCGTATGGCTTTTAGCGTTTCTTTTGAATTTGTTCTGATTCCTGAGTCTGGAACTGTCGAACTCCCAAACTCTTGACTTCTACTTTGAACGTAACACCCCCTTTCTCCGTGAATTTAATGGCATTGCCCAGGAGATTGATCAACACCTGGCGCAGGCGTATTTCATCAGCCTGGATGCTTTCCGGTAGGTTAGGTGCAGGTAGATAATTGAAATCAATTCCTTTCTGTTCGGCTCTAATGCGGCAAATTTCCTCCACACATTGAAGGAAGGACGGAAAATGAAAATCGCTGTTATCCAGTTCCATTTTCCGGGCTTCAATTTTAGACAAGTCTAAAATGTCATCGATCAGGGTTAGTAAGTGCGATCCGCACTCGTATATAATCTCCAAGCCATCCTGTTGCTTAGCTGTCAAATTGCGATCGCGTTGGAGAATTTGGGCGTAACCCAAAATGCCGTTGAGGGGGGTACGCAGTTCGTGACTCATGTTTGCCAAGAATTCACTTTTTGCCTCGTTAGCAGCATCTGCTGCTTTTTTAGCCACCTCGGCAATGAGCTTTGACTTTTTGAGTTGGGACTGCTCAAAGGATTGCACCTGCCAGAGAACGGCAATCATCGTGCCTGCCAGTCCCACCATAACTATTGCCATCAGGTCTAGGGGTCGCAGTTGCGCTTCAATGTTTTGCCGAGGAATCACCAAGGCAACAGACCAGTTTGCTTCCTTAAGCGGGATGTAAGCAACATACTGCTGGGTACCCTCAATAGGGATTAGCTGGATGCCCTGTTCTCCGTTTACCATGTTTTTAGCATCGTTCGGAATGTTGGATTGTTAGCACTGGACTCTAAAGCAGCCTTGTATTTCCCAATCCAGTTATCAATTTCTTCCGCACCTTGCTGCACCTCCAAAAACGCTTTGTTCTTCAGGTTCTCCAGCAACAGGTTCCGCACTAGATGATAGCTATAGTAAGCAGATAGGCTGACGATTAAAGTCGTACCGCCAATAATCAGCCGCACCGTCAAGTTGTGGGGCGAATGCTCTGGGTTTAGGCGATCGCTTTCTTCTTGCGGCTTTCGACGGTGCCACCATTGAGTAAGCCTCTGCCAATTTTTCAGTTGCTGAAGTTGCTCAGGTGCAGTCATCGCTTGTTGATTTGCCCATGACCATGATTATATCGACAGGCGCAGCCGGTCAATTTAGGGATGAGATTTTTAGCGATCGATCACTTAGCCGCTACCACTTCGATTTCCACCAACCATCCGGGTCCGACTAATTGCGTGACTTGGGTACGAGTCCGCACAGGAATTTCAGGCTGTTTGCTGTTGCCAAAAAACTCTGCGTATGCTTCCTGAAACGCTCCGAAATCGGCTTTGCCGTTCAGAGATGGATCGCCAACCAGGTATCCATGCACCTTGATGACATCACTCATCGAGTAGCCGCGCTTTTTAAGAATTGATTCAATATTTTTGAGGATGTTTCTGGTTTGAGTCTTTGTGTCACCATAGGCTTGAGGCGTATTAGGATTGGCGTTGGGATCGATCGCAGGCGGAACCATGCCGCTCAGAAATAATAAGTCTTTATTACCAGGAATTGCAACAGATTCTAAAAATTGGTTGACATAAGGCGAGCTGGGGTCAAGCCGATAGCGTACAATGTCTGCTGCATCTACTCGCCACGCCAAACCTACCAATGTTGCAACTATTCCCAAAATTAGCAGAATTGGCTTAAATCTAGTGATGTTGTTCATTAGATAGATTCCTTATTGCTTCGTATCGCGATATCGATCAGTTTGCCCTTAAACTGCGACGCCCTAACGTTACTATGGGTTAATTGCATACTTTGTAACAAAAACCGTAATCCAACTTAACAATAATACAAAAGGTACGTTGTTGCGCTAAAGCGCTTTAGCGCAACAACGTACCTACTAGCCAATTCCAAACAAGAGCGAATGCAAGTAACTAGCAACTTGAGTTAATAAGTAGGTGGGCATAATTAAACGTAAAACTGCCAAGCCCTTAGAAACCCGGTTTCTGGGAGTTCAGTTTATTTACGCCCACCTACTTAGTGTTGAGGTATTCGTTTATTCCGCAGTCAATGGAAGCTTGACTTGAGCAGGCTTATTAACCGGGTTCATCCTTTTTTCTAATAAATTAAAAACACGAGAGGAGAGGAATGTTAGTGCCAGGTAAATCAGGGCAACAGTGCCAAAAATTTCAAAAGAACGGTAGTTATTTGCTATAATCAGCCGTCCCTCTTGCAATAGCTCTTGATAACCGATCACCGATGCCAAGCTAGTGTCTTTAAGCAGGGTGATAAACTCGCTTCCTAGCGGTGGTAGCATCCGTCGCAATGCTTGGGGAAAGATAATATACCGCATAGTTTCTAGACTTCCCAAACCCAGGGACTCAGCAGCTTCTGTCTGTCCTTTTTCAATAGATTGAATACCGGCGCGGACAATCTCAGCGATATAGGCGGCGCTATTGAGACTTAGCGCCAACACAGTTGCCATAAAAGGGTTCAGACTGAATTTTATCCCAAATCCTTGCACTAGAGCGGGTATGCCAAAATAAATCATCAGAATCTGCACCAGCAAGGGTGTACCCCTGAAAAAGTCGATATACGCTGTGGTTGCCCAGCGCAATGGAGTTATTGATGAGAGGCGGGCAATGCCAATTAGCGAACCGCCAATCATTCCAAAAAATCCGCACAATATTGTTAGATATAGCGTTACTACTACGCCCTTCAATAAGCTGGGGAGAGCGTTTGAAATGATGGTAATAGTATTAATGGAGCTAGTGGCATTATCAATGCTTGTGGTTTCGGGTAGTTGTGGTGGTTGAGCGTTAAACCACTTGCGATAAATTTGTTCGTAGGTGCCATTGTTGAGGATGGTTGTCAGTCCCCTGTTGATGTCTTCTAAATTGGGAGAACCTTTAGGAGTAGGGATGCCATAGTATTCTTCTGTAAGCAATTGGGATGTAACTTTTAGTCCTTTGAGATTATTTTGTTTGAGCGCATAGAGAGTTGCTGGCGCATCATTGATGACGGCATCTACATTACCGTTGAGCAATTCCTGAAGGGATAGAGGTGCGTTATCAAAGGTACGAATTTTAGCGCCGGGAATTTTTTTAGCTTCTAAAGCGCCAGTAGTGCCGATTTGCACGGCTATGCGCTTGTTTTGCAGACTTTTTAAAGATGTGATATCTTGGTTGTCAGCTTTAACGGCGATCGCTAATCCAGCTTTGAAATAAGGACGCGAAAAATCTACGGCTTTTTGACGTTCGGGGGTAATTGTCATTGCACTCACCGCAGCATCCACAGTTTTTGCCTGCAAAGCCGGGATCAAGCCGTCAAATTGCATATTCTGAAATTGAACTTGGAAATCAGCGGCTTTACCAATTGCCTCGATCAAATCAATATCAAAACCTACTAACTCCCCCTTCTTACCCTGAAACTCAAAGGGCGGAAAAGTTGGCTCTGTGGCAACCTTAAGCGTTTTTTGGGCTTTGATAGGACTGGTAATGAAAAGGGAAAGGCATAAGATCGACAAACACAAGCTGAGAACCAAACCCCAGCCTAGCTTACGAGATTGAAATAATCTGTGCATTTGCGATACCTTAAAATAAGCTAAGTAGAAATATACTAAACTCAGTTATGCAGGATTATACCCCAGCGATCGCATTTGAGAATGTTGAGAAAAATTTTGGTTCTCTTAAAGTCCTACAAGGAATTAGCGGCTCTATCAATCGTGGGGAAGTGGTGGCGGTGATTGGTTCGAGCGGTTGTGGGAAAAGTACCTTGTTGCGCTGCTTCAATCGCTTAGAGGCTATTAATGGCGGGCGTTTGGTAGTCAATGGGATGGATTTGTCGCATCCGAAACTTAGCCAAACCGAATTACGCAGATTGCGATCGCAAGTTGGGATGGTTTTTCAGCAGTTTAACTTGTTCCCTCATTTAAGCGTACTGGAAAATTTAACCTTGGCTCCACGTCAGGTATTGGGGAAATCTCGCTCCCAAAGTGAGGAACAGGCGCGATTTTATTTGGAAAAGGTTGGTTTAGCCGAAAAAGCAGAAGTTTATCCAGATCAACTCTCTGGGGGACAAAAGCAACGAGTTGCGATCGCACGCAGTTTGTGCATGAACCCGCAGATCATGCTCTTTGACGAACCCACCAGCGCCCTCGATCCGGAGTTAGTAGGGGAAGTGCTGCTAGCGATGCAGCAATTGGCTACTGAAGGAATGACGATGGTGGTGGTAACGCACGAAATGCAGTTTGCGCGGGATGTGGCGCATCGGGTGATATTTATGGATAAAGGTCGGGTGGCGGAAGAAGGGGCGGCAAGGGCGGTGATTACGGAGCCAAAGTGCGATCGATTACGTGCTTTTCTTAGTAGGATGAATTTCGGATAACACTGGATTTTTAAATTGCTGGCGGGAACACCTGCACCACAAATGCAAGGATAAACAGGTTTGTGCAAGATATCTGTAAGATAAAATTAAAAGATAGTACAGAGGTAGAACGATGCAATTAGAAGATTACTTTGAATTTTTAGATCCAGATGACATCCGTATCAAAGGTCATCGCATTGGTATTGACAATGTGATTGATTATTACCTGCAAGGATGTTCGCCAGAGGAAATACTCGAACATTTACCGTCACTGAACTTAGAGAAAGTTAATGCAACTATTACCTACTACCAGCAAAATAAAGAAGAGGTAGATGCGTATATGAAGCGATTGAATGATTGGCGAGAAAAACGCTATCAAGAAGCGTTAAAGAATCCCTCTCCCTTGATGCAGCGTTTGAGAGCGATTCAAGTTTCCAGACGTTCTACCGCCTGAAATACCCGATCCACAAATACCTCTGCAAAACTCGGTGCATCTCGCGCAATAAAATCACCAATTGCTTCCAAATCAGTTAAAGCTTGAGTTGTCCAGTTTATGCTTGCCATTTCTTAATCCGCTTTTTAGCTTCTGCATGGGAAATAATATCACCAGCCTCGACTTGCTTTAAACCTTGTTCAACTTTGTACAAAAAGTAAAGGCGTTCCATCACTTCCTCAAAAGTAACGTCCGGCGACATTTCCTCTACCGCCTTGAGAACTTTATCCTTTACAGTAGTATCTGACATAACTAAGTGTTCTCCGATCGAACGTCTATAAAATATATCCTAAGCCATATTGATGAAATATGGCACAAAGCGCGATCGCGTTCAGCGTGGCGGCGCGGATGCGTTCAGATCGGCGTTAGCCGTATCGCTCTTTTTTATTTATCATAATAGAAAGTGCGATCTCCCTACAATATGATTAAAGAGGTAAGCGATGAGTACATTACAAACTAAATTACCAACTGACACCTGGGTAGTGCGATCGCATCCATTCCACCTCCCTATCTTTGCCTACCAAATTGCCAATCTTCCCCCCCTGGCACCTGAGTTAAAAAATCATCTACCACTGCGGCTAACTCCTTGATCGAGTGAGAGTATGTCAAAAACAATAGACTTTTAGCCGTGATGATTACCTGATTTCTATCTACCATTTCTGATAGCTGAAATGAAGTATAATTACCATTTAGCGCTTCTACACTTGCATCGCGAATTGCCTGTTCTAGGGTATCTTCAAGCATGGAGTCCCATTCATCTTGATTAACGTAATAGGAAGTTTTATTATCTTGCAGATTGCGTTTTTTTATTTCCATGATCGAACCGCGAATCGAAGCAGCCCAAGAATTAGTTAATCGCTGTTCGAGTTGGTTTTTAATCAAGTGAATTAGCATCCTAATCAGAAAAGATTCTATAGTCAGCAGCGTCCCTTTTTTACTCATCCAATCTAGTTCATCTACAATTATCAAAGCATCTTCATAGCGTCCTTCCAGAATACTCGCTCTTAAATCAATTAATTCCTGAGTCATAATTGATACCGACCTCCCCAGTTTCCAATAAGCTAAGTATAGCTAAAAATTGTACTCTGGTACAAAGCGCGATCGCTCTTTTTTATTTATCATAATAACGCAAGTTGCTAGTTATTTGGATAAAGGTACGTTGTTGCGCTTTAGCGCTCTTATTACAGCTAGGATAAGAGCGCTAAAGCGCAACAACGTACCAAAGAGTAGCTATATTGATGAAATATGGTACAAAACGCGATCGCGTTCAGCATAACGTTAGCCGTATGGCTCTTTTTTATTTATCATAATAGAAAGTGCGATCGCCTATAATATTATGAAAGAGGTAAGCGATGACTACACTACAAACTAAATTACCAACTGACACCTGGGTAGTAGCAACTTGGGATGAATTTATCCAAACTTCTGAAGATCCCGCTTATAAAAAAGCCAAATGCTACTACCGTAACCGACAAATGAGGATTGAAACAATGGGAGTTGGGCCAAATCACGCCAAAGATCATGGAATTATTTTTTTGGCAGTTAGTCTATTCTGTATTGCCAAAGGTATCGCCGTTAACGGACTTGATAACTGTAGCTACCGAAAACCTGGTGTCAGAGAAGCACAACCAGATATATCTTATTATATTGGAGAGCGATCGCAATTAGCACCAACTGGAACCGCCATAGCTAATCTCGATAATGTTCCACCGCCAGATTTAGCGATTGAAGTTGCCGATACAAGTTTAGCTGACGATCTAGGCGCAAAACGATTACTTTACGAAGAGTTACAAGTTGCTGAATATTGGGTAGTAAATGTACAAAACGCTCAAATTATTGCTTTTGCGATTATCGCTAATAATGGCAGTAGGCGCATTACTCAATCTGAAATTTTACCTGGATTGCCAATTTCTTTGCTAGAGGAAGCTTTACGGCGCAGTCGCGATGAGAATCAAGCACAGGTAGGCGCTTGGTTATTAGCGCAATTTCAGCAATTATAAATTTAATCGCATTTTCTTAATCCATTTTTAGCGATCGCACTTTTCGATGGGATGAACGTGCGAGCAATCGTTCGTTTTTGGTTACAATAACAGTGAGTGCGATCGCATACATTCCAACTCCCTATCTTTGCCTACCAAATTGCCAATCTTCACCCCCAGGTAACTGAGTTAAATAATCATTAACTACAGCGTTTAACTCCTTAGCTGAGTGATAATATGTCAAATTTAACATATTTTTAGCCATTTCAATTATCTGATTTCTATCTACCATATCAGATAATTGAAATGGAGTATATGCACCATTAAAAACTTCCACGCTAGCATCACTAATTGCCTGTTCCAGCGTTTCTTCAAGAATTGTTTCCCATTCATCCTCTTTGAGGTAATAGGAAGTTTCATTATCTTGAAGATTTCGTTTTTTAATTTCGATAATCGATCCGCGAATCGAAGCAGCCCAAGAATTAGTTAATCTCTGTTCGAGTTGGTTTTTAATCAAGTGAATCAGCATCCTGAGAAGAAATGATTTAATAGCTAGCAGTGTTGCTTTTTTACTCATCCAATCTAGTTCATCTACAATTACCAAAGCATCTTCATAGCGTCCTTCCAGGATACTCGCTCTTAAATCAATTAATTCCTGAGTCATAATTGATACCGACCTCCCCGGCTGGTTTCCAATAAGTTAAGTATAGCTAAAAATTGTGCCCAGCCAAAGTCAGTCTAGCTGCAAACAGCAAAACGGCTAGAATATCATCGCGTTCCAAATCGTCGTAATCTTCTATAATTTCTTCGATGCTCATACCAGAACTGAGCAATTCCAGGATGAACTCGACTGGATAGCGCATTCCCCGGATGCAAGGTTTACCGTGACAGATATTCGGAGCGAGAGTAATTCGTTCTAAAAGTGCGTTTTTCATATAGATAATTTGTTGAAGTTAAATGCGATCGCACTATCATTTTACTCTGGCGATCGCGTTTGGGAATTAGCTAGAGGTGCGTTACTAAACGTATAACGCACCCTCCAAAGCCTAACTTACTTAGCCCACAGGAACAGTTGATTTTACCGATTCCCGTTCATGCAAATTCTTAAACCATTCCCCCAACTTCGGATATTGCTGTTGCCAATCTTCACCAAAACGCAAACTATAATAACCAAGAGCAGATAATACCGCAATATCTGCTGCCGTCCAACTATCTCCTAACAAATAGCTAGATGCAGCTAATTTCTCATCCAAAACTGGTAAAAGCCGATCGATCGCAGCTTGGTATTTAGCTCGATCTTTGGGATCTGCATTATCGCCCTTCATCTGTTGATACCACAAAAATATGATATTATCTGCCAAAGTATCGGCTAAATTTTCCCATTTCCGACATTCCAGCCGTTCTTTGCGATCGCTCGGATAAAAACCTGGCTCTGGATAAGTTTCATCCAGATACTCCATAATTAAGGTAGAATCCCAAATAGTCGTGCCATCCTCATCTACCAAAACCGGCACTTTGCCAATCGGAGAAACTTGCAGGAATTCCGGCGATTTATTCATAATATCGGTTTCCTTCATTTCACAAGGCAAATTTTTCTCGGCTAGCAAGATTCGCACTTTCCGGGCGTAAGGCGATCGCTGTGCGTAGTACAAAACTCTGCTCATAAACTTGTCTATTTGGTATCGAAATCAACAGTTTTAGAGTTTAGTCTATGCTGGTAAATACTACAATCCGTATGAATTGAAGAGATATTGATGATGAAATTGAAGCGCCCGCCCGGTCTTATTTTCGTTTTAATCACCTTGTTCATAGACGTGATGGGGGTTGGTCTTAGCGCTCCCATTCTTCCTAAACTGATTGCTGGATTTATCGGTGATGTTTCTACCGCCTCCTACTATTATGGGGCGGTCACTACCACCTACGCACTGATGCTGTTTGTTTTCTCACCTATCCAGGGCGCTCTTTCCGATCGATTTGGTCGCAAACCAGTACTGCTATTTTCCCTCTTTGGAACGGGGCTAACCTATATCGGCCTGACATTTGCCCCCACTCTGCCTTGGATATTCACCGCACAAATCCTTAATGGTCTTACTGGTGGCAGCGTCGCTGTTGTTTTTGCCTACATTGCAGACGTCAGCACCCCGGAAGAACGACCAAAAAATTTCGGCTTGGTGGGAGCCGTCCTTGCTTTGGGATGGGTCGTCGGGCCAGCTTTGGGCGGCTTGCTGGGCGCTTGGGGATTGCGTTTTCCTTTCGCAGTTGCAGCTATAATCACATTCCTGAATCTCCTGTATGGAATTCTGGTTGTATCGGAGTCTCACTCACCAGAACACCGCCGTCCCTTTTCTTGGTCTCGCGCTAACCCAATTGCCTCTCTGGGATTGTTGAGAAAAAGTTCGATCGTCTTCGGTTTGGCAGCAATTATGTTGTGTACTGATGTTGCTCTGCAATGCTTTATCAGTACTTGGGTGTTATTTACTACCTATAAGTTTGAATGGACCACTGTCCAAGCTGGACTGTCTCTGGCGTTGCTGGGACTGATGACGGCGGCTGTCCAGGGAGGTTTGATCCGACCGCTAATTTCTCGCTTCGGTTCTAGAAAAATAATTATCATAGGGTTGACGTTCAGTATGATTGGCTATCTCCTCTACGCTTTTGCCAGTGCGGGATGGATGTTGTACTGGATTATTGTGCTGAATGGGTTTGATTTCACTGTTAAACCAACAGCTCAAGGACTGGTTTCCGCTCAAGTGAATTCGCAAGAACAAGGCGAACTTCAAGGTGCTTTGGCTTCTCTGACGGCTTTAGCAAGTATTATCGGCCCGCTGCTAGCTACTAATTTGTTCGGCTACTTTACATCCGATCGGGCCTCAATTCGTTTACCGGAAATACCCTTTTTCTTAGGTGCGTTTCTCTTCGCTTTGGCGTTATGGTTAGCGATCGCAACTTTTTCTAAACATAGGTTGGCTTGAGGGGCTAGGGAAGAGGGAAGAGGGGCAGGGGGGCAGAGGAGCAGAGGAGAAAAGAAATAAAAATGTTCTTATTATGAACTCGCCCATGATAAAACTTTTTAGGTATGTTGTTGCGCTTCAGCGCTCTTTAAGATAGCGCTGAAGCGCAACAACATACCAAATATTTAAACCGTTCCTTTATGACCGAGTTTCCTGTGTTTGAGTGTCGATAACTCCACTCCAATCGTCGTTTTTCACTGCTTCTTCCAGCCGACGACGCTGTTCGTCATCACTTATATTAAGTTTTTCGGTTTCTGTTTTTAGTGTTGTATCCGCGATCGCTTTTCGCAATTTGAGTTTTTTCTCTTCGTAAGCTTGGCGTTCCGCCGCCGACATCGCCGCCTTTGCCACTTCACCAACTGTAGCAGCCCACATTCCGCTCATTTCGCCGTTTCCTGGGGGAATATAGTCAAGTTCGGATAGCCACGCATCCCGCAATTCTTCCATTGCTTCTCGCTTGGGAAATGTGAACGGTTGTACCCGCACGAGGGCACAAGTTTCTGCACCGTTTTGGGTAAGATGACCTTTGAGGGATAGCAGTACGTTGCGCGAGTAACCGATGTACTGCGTCTCGCGATTGGCGGCTAGTACGGCGTACACGCCTGCGGTTTTAGTGTTTTGGCTGCGATCGCACCAAATCTCCAACGGTAGCACTTGCGAACCATCACTCACCGTGTCAGGAGACGCCGTGACCGCCGTGACAGCGTGTTCCGACTCGGAACTATACAAAAAACTGTGCAGTCCCTGATGTTCGACAGGTACATTTTGATGCTCAATTTGCAAATTATTCTCTGTTTCCACCAGTTTTTCTCCGCGATCTAAAACCTACTCAAATCTAACTATATGGCAAATGGGATCTTGGTGATGTCGTTAAACGGATGCCATCTCATTTATAAATGGTGTTATGGCATTTATAAATTCCGTCGTTTCTTCGTAAGGTAAAACATTTCTTCCCTTAATTTTCATCCCGCGACATGAAGGCAAACTGCTTAAGTAGTCAGCCAAACGTTCATCTGGAGTTTCTTTTTTTCCTGATCGACTGATACTGGATGCTGTCTCTCCCATGACTACTAAAGTTGGTTGAGTAATTTGCGCGATCGCATCTTGATAATCCTGTCGCCAAAACCCAGCCAAAAACGAAAAAACAGCATGGCGACTGGCCGCATTTTTCGCACCCGCCTTCAACATATCCAACCACTCAGTATCCACTTTCTCATCCTCAGCAAAAAGTTGCCGAATTGAGAAATTACGCAAAAACTTGCGGCTTCTCGCATATTCAAAAAATGCTCTCCCAACAGGAGAATCAAAGATATTCCAATTGATTTTATGCCGCCGCTCTGGTGTGTTAGTATTAATCAACCTCAAAGCTGGTGGCCCCGCTAATACCAATCCCCGAATTAAATTAGATTCTTTCGCTAATTGCACTAATTCAACTGCTACAGGGAATAACGCGCCTTGCACTACTAAAACTACTGGTTTCTTTACCACATTTTGTAAAAAGTAGTGCAACTGTTTTGCCCAATCACTAGGATGATAAGCCACACGCGGCATATCGCTTTCACCGCATCCCAATAAATCGGGATTATAGATGGGATTGCGCTTGCCTGTGGCATACCATTGGCGACAGAATCGTTGCCAAAAATTACCAGACAACCCAACACCGATCGGATGAATCAACAACAGGGGAATCCCATCATTACTACTTGGGTTATAAACTTCGTAGGCGCACCGATAATTCTTCCAAGTGTAAAACTGCGTTTGTGTATTTTCAGTTAAAACTGTTTGCATAGTTACCACCCTTCAAATTTGACGAAGCTGCTGCAATTGTTTCATTCCAGTTGCCACCGCTGTTGTTATCTCAATCGGCCCGATCGGTGATAGCCGAATTTCAGTAATTATATCATCAGCCAAGTACTTGGTCAAAGGCAGATCCTTCTTAACTCGTTACCAGGCTGAGTCTGGTAACGAGAATCTTGAATGCTCTGCATCCAGATAAATTGGTAGTGGAATATACTGATAAGTAGGTGGGCCTAATTAAACGTAAAACTCCAGGCCCTTAGAAACCGGGTTTCTGGGAGTTCAGTTTATTTACGCCCACCTACATAGAATAATTCAAATTATCCAGTGTACAGACAACGTTCAAACCTCTCGGCAATTCAAACGATCGCGCAAATGCCAAAATCTGCTCTACTTCCTGCTCCTCTCGATCCGGGACTTAATTTGACAGCGCTTGCTCCCATGCAGGATGTGACGGATTTGCACTTTATGAGCGCTCTGGCTAATTATGGCAGTCCCGATTATTTCTTTACTGAGTATTTTCGCGTCCATGTTAGTTCTGGTCTAGATAAAAACATCCTCAGATCGATTACAGAGAACTCCACCGGACGCCCCATCTTTGCTCAGATCATCGGTGAAAGTATTCCCGACCTAGTACGCACTGCTAAAGATTTGAGTGGCTACCCAGTCGCGGGAATCGACCTCAATATGGGATGCCCTGCTCCCAGAATTTACCGCAAAAATGTGGGTGGAGGGCTGTTGCGCGATCCTGAAAAAGTCAGCCAAATCCTTGGCGAATTGCGGGGGGCTGTTGATGGGCTTTTCACAGTCAAAATGCGAATTGGCTTTGAAAATACCGCTAACTTCGATCGCATCCTCGACTTGATTAACCTGCACAACATCGATTTGCTGAGCTTGCACGGTCGTACTGTTAAGGAGATGTATCATAGCCCTGTGCATTACGATCTGATTGCCTATGCCGTGCAACGGGTTAATTGCCCGGTTTTAGCAAATGGTAACGTCACATCTGCCGCTAGCGCCGCCGCCGTCCTGGACACCACAGGAGCCGCAGGGGTGATGATCGGTCGCGCTGCGATCCGAAATCCCTGGATTTTTAAGCAAATCCGCCAATATCTGAGCGGTCAATCTGTGCAGATCGTTACTCTGGCTGAAGTTCGCGACTACATTGAGTTACTGCGTCGAACGATGACAGCGCCGACTGTACCGGAGCGTGCGCGTGTTAACAAGATGAAGATGTATCTAAATTTCATCGGTCAAGGTGTAGATGTCGCCGGAGGTTTCTTAAAGGATATGCGCCAATCCCAGACTGAAGCTGAATTATTCGGAATATGCGATCGCTATTTATTAACCGACCCAGACCAAGAATTTGCCTTGGAGCCCTATCCTGGACTTGTGGCTCGTCCTAGCTGCGAGACTGCCCACCGCTAGGGGCTAGGGAAAGGGGGCAGAGGGGCAGAGGAGCAGAGGAGCAGAGGAGCAGAGGGGCAGAGGAGCAGAGGAGAAATTTTCTTGACCACTGACCACTGACCACTGACCACTGACCACTGACCACTTGCACTAGCTATAAATCAAACGCTGTCGGTGATACTGCTAAAATTAAACTCTTTCACCCGCACACCGGGCACTACACTACTGCCAAAGCGTTGCACGGTACTAATAGCATCAACATCCCGCAACATTTCCGGTATACTTTGGTTGAAACGGAAGTTTTTAATCGGGTAACTAATCCGACCATCTTCTATCCAGAATGTACCATCGCGAGTCATGCCTGTCACCTCTAATGTTCGAGGATTGACATATTGGACGTACCAGGCACGACTTACCAAAATTGCTCGTTCTGTTTGGGCAATTAATTCGGCTAAACTTCGTTCTGTACCAGACATGACAAAGGGATACATTGCACCAGTTGGTTCTTGGTTTTTTTGTAATGCCCAATAGCGACTATAGGACAAAGTTTTAGTAGCACCATCTTTGATGATTTCCAAGTAGTTATTGCTCAAACCATCACCAAAGAAAGTGCCGCTTTGTAGCAGGGGATGCGCCGGATTTCGCTGCACCTGAATTAATGGGCTAAACATTGCTTCACCCAAACGGTTACCCGCAGGTTTACCTTTTTCATCGGTGCTAGACATGAACGATCGGCCCTCATCCGCCGCCCGCGCATCGAGATTCCAAATTACCCAACTTAGTAAATCTCCAAAAGCAGCTGCATCCAAGATTACCGGATATTTTCCCGGACTGACTTCGCGAGGTTGGCGAGAGCTAATTGCTTTTTCAATTAACTGTTCTGTTAAAGTTTCAATTGGCAAAGAATTGATAGCCCAAGCGGTGCGATTCCCCCAGGATGAACCGTCATCAATCCTAGCAGTAAAGCTAAAATCTGCTTCTGTTCCTTGATTGCAAGCTCGCAAACCCTTGGAGTTGCCGATCGCGCTCAGGGAAGCTTCTGTACTCAGTGTACCGGAACCATCGACGCCAGTTTTTCCACTCAAAATACACACCCGCTGGACAATTTTTCCTCTTTCCAAAGGTGAAAGATTTGCGGTATTTTCATCAAAAGCTGGGGTGCGTTGTTCGTAGTTTTGCGGTTCTAAAAGTGGCACCCATTCTGGATCTTCGGGAGCAATTCTGGCTAGTTCTTCGGAACGACGGAGGGTAGATGCGATCGCATCTGCATCTAACTCTGTTGTGGAACTAGACGCGCTCTTTTTGCCGAAATAGCTGGTGATGTTGAGGTTAAATTTAGTGCGACTAATGTTTTGACTAATCTGATTTTCCGAAAAGCGGCTGAGGGATTCAGAGTTATTGCTGAGACTGACAAATACTCCCTCTGCTTCAGATTGTTTAATAACTGAATCGATCAGGGATAATGCTCGGTCTTCGCCGATCAGATTTGATGCTGTTGCTATCATGGCTCTTGGTAATTTTGGATTGACGATTTTTTAAAGTGAGTGTTGTTTCTGCTAAGCAACTGTTTCACATAGACGCTTCAGGATTCGCAGAACATCATATAATTCATTTCCTGGGTTAAGAGTTACAAATGTCTTAGATAGACTATATTGAGGTCTTTCTCCTTTGATTAATTTGAGGAAGATAAAACTGCCTCCAGTCGTAATCATACCATAGCTGGGTTTTTCTGGGTGAGGATTGGCTAACATATAGGCAAGGATTTGGGCGCGTCCGGCTTCTATGGAAAAATCAAATTTCTTAGATTCGATAACCATTACCCAAAATTGGTCTTTTAGCACTAGAACATCTAGACTACCAGTAATGATAACACCTTCATCTTCTTCGGCAATGCTGATAGATTGTTCTGCTTTGACGTGGAAGGGAGCTAGATAAAAGTCACCGATAAATAAAATCGGGTCTAGCATTGACATCTTCACTACATTTTCGAGAACTGGTGGATAGTTTACTAGGTTAATGTAGCCTGCTTTGACTTTATCTAATAGTTGTTTTTCCAAGTCTGTGAGGTCGGGTAAATTCTCTTGCCACTCTCGAAAAAATTGCAGGTCTTCTACAAACTGAAGACTAAATTTGTCTATCAAGTCGCGGATGGTAATATTTTTTGCTTGGAACGTTTGAACCATTTTAAATTTCTCCGCTGTTGGTGGTGAATAAAAATAACTGACTGCCCCCAATTATGGGGGTAACTGTGTCAATTTATGATGCTCCTCCAATATGAATATTTCGGACTCGCACTGGTACGGAAGCATGAGTCATCTGCGCTACCTGCATTGGCTCACCTTTCCCACACATATTTGTACCGCATTGTTGACGCTCGGAAGCGGGGCCGATCGCATCAACGCTATTCCAAAAATCAGTAGTCATGGAGTGGTAAGTCACATCTTTTAACATTCCCACTACTTTGCCTTTTTCCACTTTCCAAAAGGCATCGCCGCCGAATTGGAAATTGCGTCTTTGTTGGTCGATCGAAAAACTGCCAATACCGTCAATTAAAATCCCTTCTTCGGTATCCGCAATCATCTGTTCCAAAGTAGCAGTATGTTTACCACCATCAGGACCCGGTTGTAATCCTAAATTGGGAATCCGCACCATCGGTACGCTAGACCAACTATCGGCGTAGGCGCAACCGTTGCTGCTGGGACGACCGAGGCGATAAGCTGTTTCGCGATCGGTGAGATAATCTACTAAGATGCCATCTTTGACGACGTACCAATCTTGCGCGGGAACGCCTTCATCATCGTAGGCTATTGTGCTGCGTCCTCCTGGTTGGGTCCGATCGCATTTAAAATTCACCCAAGGTGCAGCATACTGGAGTTTGCCCAATTTATCGGTAGTGGCAAAACTGGTTCCGGCAAAGTTAGATTCGTAGCCATAAACGCGATCGAGTTCGGTAGGATGTCCGACAGATTCGTGGATGGTTAACCACACATTTGTTGGTTTGAGAATAAGCGTGGTACGAATACCAGAAGGACTTTTTGGCGCGTGGACTTTTTCGATCGCTTCTTCTGCAACCCGATTTACTTGGCTTAGCAAATCTTGGGTATCAATATATTCGTAACCTTTATTGAGGGGAGGACGTTCGTAATTGCGACTTTGTGCATCGCCGTTGGCGACAGCAGTGCAGCCAAATCCCGGATAGCTGCGGTAAATTGTTTGTTGAATTAAAGAACCTTCTGTAGATGCAAAGGTTTTGTCTTCACGGGTGAATCGCAGAAAAGAATACGCTTTTTTAATGCCTTTGTCGCTATATTGAAGCAACTGGTCGTTGATTTTTAGCAGCAGTTCTGCTTTCTCGGTAATGGGTACTGTGAAAGGGTCAATTGCGATCGGAGTAATGTAGGTATCGCGGTAAGCTTGAACAGGTGCTAATTGTACCTTTGTTTGTTGGCTGAGGCGACTCGCTTTAGCGATTTCGATCGCCAAATCGACAATTCTTTCTACTTCCGCTGGCGTTTGGTTGTGACTGGCGGCGAAACCCCAAGCGCCATCCAGCAAGACGCGCACCCCAAAACCAGAACTAATATTGTCTGAAAGGTTTCCTAAAGAGCGATCGCGTGCGGTGAGGTTGTGAGTACGGTAGGTGCAAAAGCGCACATCCCCATACTCACAACCAGCACGGGTGATGCGATCGATCGCCAAGGTAGCTAAATCAGTGGTAGTGATGGAAGCAAGCGCCTGTGCCATAACAAGTCCTACGCTAGATCAAAAATCTATTCTATAAGACTTACGCATCCCCTTGCCTCACCCACTACATCTGTAGGGTAATTCAAAGACACTTACAGTCCTTTTCAGGTCAGTGAGGGACAAGAGAAACCCGGTTTTTTAAACAATACCTTCGCCATTTCTTTGTAGGTTGGGTTGAGCGCGAGCCAAACCCAACGCATTTGCCCTAGTTTCGTGCCTCAACCCAACCTACAAAGCTGAAAACCGCTATAAGTAAATCTTCGGCAGTCAATCATACACAGCAAACCTAGCTCAGTATATTTACGGTTCTCACTGTCGTTGGTATGAAGCAGCGGATATATCAGAAGTATGATTGTGACTGTAGCAAGTTTGTGTTTTAATTATATTAATTTCCCACTATTGGGATTTGTAAAAAATTTTTGACAGCCAAAGCAAAGTATAATGCGATACAGCATGGCGGTCTGTCAAACAGGAAGCGGGTGCATCTACCTTCGGTGACCGGACGATCGGCATTCACTCCGGAAAGGCTGTGATTGGTGCGTTGGGTGCAGATTCGCGTCTAGATTCGACCGTAATAGGAGATGTGGTAAATACAGCGGCGCGGTTGGAAGAATTGACAAAACATTACAATTGTGGTATTATCACTAGCGAAGCATCGATCGCTCAATTAAATCAACCAGAATTATTCGATCTGCGGTGGATCGATCGCGTCGTTCCGAGAGGCAAACAACAAGCGCAAGACATCTACGAAGTGCTGGGAACCGCAACGCAGCCGCTCAATGTTGCGCGAGTGCTAACTTAGGGATTTCCTACTCTCTTGAGCCACTCTCCCGTTTTCTAAACGCCCCTTGTGGGCCAAACAAATCTGAAATCTGAAATCTGAAATTTGCAATTATTTTACGATCGGCCCGACTGTACCATCCAAACGAGAAAGCCCAAGATTTGCTCAACCGGAGGGAGAGGGTAATCTGTAAGGTCAATGGACGCGCATTGCCCTTCCAGCTTAAGAAACCGCCAAACCGTGCCACTACTCACCGTTCCGTAAATCGTCGAGATAGGCTGTTGCTTTTGTTGGTTAAAGCGTTGAGCTGCCACCATTTCCGCGAGGCATTGCCCTAGAGCAGGTTTAAGATCTTCCTTCTTGGCTTCCACCACAATAACCGCAGGGGCTTTGATAAATAGCTGCTCTGGGGAACGACTAAGAAGAAAGTCAACATAGCCTGTGAGTTCAGCCTCCGGTTCCACATTGAATTCCTCGCCAGAGAAAACGCTAATCTGTCCTTTGAGTTGGCGTTTTACCTCTAGTAACACAGGATTGATGATACCTTCAGAACGGGCTTTCTCGCTACTCACCGCGATCGCCCAGGGAATCGTTTCCTTAAGAATATCCTGAAGCAAAGGAGTAGGAGTGACCGAGGGAATTTCTGGCAGGAAGCGACCCCCTTCAACGATTGTGAGATGGAAATCTTCTACAGCTTTGCTGAGAGTGAAATTACTGTAAGGCATAGGTTCTTAATCTTTTCTCCCCGCTGCTAAATTCTAACGGAATTTATAAGGGGCGCTAAATTGAATTATACAGCGCATTCAGCCTCTTTTTGACAACCGAGGGAATAGCCGTGAAACAGATATAAAAAGTGCGATCGGGCCTCGACTTTTCCAAAACCTTGGCATAGATATCTTCGCTAACTTCTAGTTGCTCGTTCCCCGTTAACAAATTAAACTTGATATGTCACCGGATTCCTCAAGTTTCCGTCCCCTTGCGGGGAAGGTCTTTTGGAATTATTATGCCGATGTTCATCTATCTTCTGGTCGCCAAATAGTGGAAACAGGTTGAGCTTGGGGTGCGTCGGTGGAATCGATCGCAGTCGGTATATGGTTTTGGCTAGCCTGGAATTCAGACATTTTACCACGGAAAGGCCAGCCCGATCGCTTATCGTAGTTAGATGCTAGAGCCAGAAACACCCCACCCACAATAAACACAGGCAATGGCAGCGCTAAGTGTTTCATCCACTCGAAAAGTTGTGCCAACGCAAACAAAAGTAGGAAACTGGCAAGCCAGACTCTCATCTTTCCATCCTCAAGCACTCCAACAACTCTAGCAGATTTTCGATCGCAGATTTTAAATTTTTGCCATAGATTTTTTTCTTAGGTAGTCATTTATGCAATTATTTTTCAAATTAGTATTAACATGGCTTGATATGCGCCCGTACTTAAAAACCGTGGAAATGTCTTGAAATTATGACAAAATTTGCTACCTACTTACACCCTCATACCTGCTATACATCCAAACCCAGTAGTCAGATTTCGTTCGTCGGACACTCTTTACCACATTACAGCAAAGTCAGGCAGGAACTTGAGAAAGCCCTGGCTGATTATCCAACTCTTCCCGTCAGAAATGTAGAATACGCCGAATATCTCCGAGTACACGCAGATAGGTATCTCATCCAGTTAGCTCTAATGGCATTGGATAAGCCTTTAAAGAACAGACCCAAATTAAGTATTGAATGCCGAAATCTAGAATACTGCCTACCAGGTTATTTATATGGTTTAGGAGGAATGCTCGAAGCCATAGACCATATGAAAAGAGGCGTTTTAGAACGCGCCTACTGCTTCAGTTTAGTCGGTCATCACGCCCATAAAGATTGGGGACACGGATATTGTTTGCTCAATCCTCTAGCCGCTGCCGCCCGGTATGCTCAGTCTCAAGGTTTTCATAAAATACTAATTGTAGATTGGGATATTCATCATGGAGATGGAACTCAGTCAATCTTTAGCCACGATCCGAGTGTTTACTGCATAAGTATCCATAGTGTCGCAGATTTATATATGGCTAAAGCATCTGACCTCAAAGCAGGTACGACAACGCAAGGAGAAGAAGCTGGACACTGCAATATTCCCATCCTATCTCAAAGATTTAAAGATGATTTATTTGATAAAATTAACTTAGATGGAAAATTTTATAGAGGTAAGGAAAGTCTGCCTAGATTTCAATTAGCTCTGGAACAACTACCCTGGAATCCAGATTTAATATTGATATTTTCAGGTTACGATTCTCATAAAGATGATTGCGGTAAAGGAATCACAGATTGGACGAATCGAGACTTTAAATTATTAACCGAATATGTACTAGAGTTAGCTAAAAGAGTATCTTGTCCTGTTCTATCCTGTCACGGTGGAGGATATAAACTACCTGTAACTATATCGGCAGCAGTCAGTCATGTAGCAGTTTTAGCTAATTGTTAAGTAAATTTCTGAGTAGGTTAAAATAGAATTCTCAGCTTCGTTTGATTTTTTGGTGGAGACAGATTCCGTGGTACAGGTAACGCCGGAAGTCCAGCAGCGAGTTCAGCAATTGAGGCAAAAGCTCCAGGAAGCAAGCTATGCCTACTATGTCCTCGATAATCCAATTATGGAGGACACAGTTTACGATCGCCTCTACCGGGAACTTCAAGAACTAGAAACCCAATATCCGTATCTGATATCGCCAGATAGCCTGACTCAGCGCGTGGGAGAACGCCCTGCAACCCAATTTTCCTCGGTAAAACATAATATTCCGCTCTACAGCCTGGAAAATGCTTTCAATACAGATGAATTTGCAACTTGGCAAGAGCGTTGGCGCAGGCTAAAACCGAACATCGATTCTTTTGAATACGTCTCTGAACTGAAAATCGACGGTTCTGCTTTAGCGATAACCTACGAAAATGGCGTACTGCTGAGGGGTGCAACTAGAGGCGATGGCGTTACCGGGGAAGAGATTACCCAGAATGTGCGGACAATTCGTTCAATCCCCCTGCGACTGAACTTGGAAAATCCTCCTCCCCGCGTGGAAGTGCGCGGAGAAGCGTTTTTAGCTTTAGATGTGTTTGCACAAATCAATCGAGAACGAGAACAAGCTGGCGAGCAATTATTTGCCAATCCCCGCAATGCAGCAGCTGGCACATTGCGGCAATTAGATTCTCGCATTGTGGCAAAGCGACGGCTAGATTTCTTTGCTTACACTTTGCATATTCCCGGTAGGGATGATGTCGATGTCGCTCAAACTCAGTGGGATTCGTTAGAATTGCTGCAAAAAATGGGTTTCCGTGTGAATCCCAATCGAAAACTCTGTCGTTCTTTGCAAGAAGTTCGGGAATATTACGAATATTGGGATACTGAACGGCTGAATTTGCCTTACATGACGGATGGCGTCGTGGTAAAGCTGAATTCGCTGGAACTTCAGGAACAGCTAGGTTTTACCCAAAAGTTCCCCCGTTGGGCAGTGGCGCTGAAATACGCCGCCGAGGAAGCGCCGACTCGCGTGGAAGCCATCAGTGTTAATGTGGGACGGACGGGGGCGCTGACGCCACTGGCAGAACTTACGCCGGTGCAGTTGGCGCTCACGACGGTTTCGCGGGCTACCCTGCACAATATCGATTATGTGCGATCGCTCGATATCCGCGTTGGCGATACCGTAATTATTCACAAAGCTGGCGAAATTATCCCGGAAGTCCTGCGCGTACTCCCCGAACTTCGCCCATCCGGTACAAAACCCTTTGAAATGCCCACTTGTTGCCCCGTCTGCAATCAGCCAGTGGTAAAGTTGCAAAGTGAGGCGGTGACGCGCTGCGTAAATGCTTCTTGCTCAGCCATACTAAAAGGAGCGTTAGTTCACTGGGCAAGTCGGGATGCGCTGGATATTAACGGTTTGGGGGAAAAACTGGTGCAGCAGATGGTGGATAAAGCTGTAGTGCAATCTGTTGCGGATTTGTACGATTTAACGACAGAAAAGATGATGTCCTGGGAAAGGATGGGGAAGAAGTTAGCTGATAAACTTGTGAATGCGATCGCGCGATCGAAAACCCAACCTTGGTCTAGAGTACTCTACGGTTTGGGAATTCGCCACGTTGGCAGCGTCAACGCCCAAACTTTAACACAAAAATTTACCACAGTTGAACAATTGGCTCAAGCGTCGGCAGCATCTATTGAAGGAGTTTATGGCATCGGGCCAGAAATTGCTCAGTCTGTATATCAGTGGTTCCGAGTTCCCGCCAATCAAACTTTAATTCAACGACTAGAAACTGCTGGTTTGCAACTTGCTAGTCAAGAACCCCCCCTTTCATCCCCCCCGTCTACGGGGGGGAAAGTTAGCGGCAAAACTTTTGTAATTACCGGAACTTTGCCAACCTTGAAGCGAGATGAAGCGAAAGAAATAATTCAAAACGCTGGTGGGAAAGTAACAAATTCAGTCAGTTCCAAAACCGATTACTTAGTTGTTGGTGAAGAAGCTGGTTCCAAACTACAAAAAGCTGAAGAGTTAGCAATCACCCGATTATCGGAAGCAGAACTTTTGGAAATATTGGAAAATTGAACCACGTTGGCGAAGCCTGCGCCTTAGCACATAGACGCGAAAACCACGAAGGAAAATTGCTCATGACTTCAAACATTATTCTAGAACAACCAATCATCGAATTAATAGCCGAACAGCGGGTAGTTTTATATGGTGTCAGCTGGCAGCAATATGAAGCTTTGCTGTCTACTCTGGGTGATGATTTCCCCAATTTGCGGCTGAGTTATCTAGAAGGAACTTTGGAGATTATGGCAACATCGCCGGAACATGAAAAAATCAAGAAAACTATTGCAATGTTGATGGAAGCTAACTTCCAAGAGACACGCACCCGGTTTATCGGCATTGGTTCTGCCACATTTAGAAAAGAAGCTAAACTACGAGGATTAGAACCAGATGAGTGCTATTGTATTGGGCAGGAAAAAGAATTTCCTGACATTGCTATTGAAGTGGTTATTACCAGCGGTAATGTGGACAAGTTAGAGATTTATAAAGGGTTAGGTGTGCAAGAGGTTTGGTTTTGGAAAAAAAATAAGTTTTCTCTCTACGCCTTGCGAGAACAAGAATATGAAGCGATCGATCGCAGCAGCTTGCTACCTAATTTAGACTTTTCTCTGTTGGCGAGTTATGTCAAACCATCTGAACAATATGATGCAGTAATGGAGTATCGCGAAATTATCCGTCGATCGCAACAACAATAATTAGCGGTTTGCTCAATTTTATTTAGATTGGGATTAGCAATCAATCCAAAATCTAAAATCTAAAATCTAAAATCTAAAATACCATAATGCAACTTCATCAAAGTTCTGGTAGATGGCGTTTAGGATTAGCGCTATCTCTTCTAACTGTTTTCCTCTGGGGAATTCTACCTATTGCGCTGGTGGTGACCCTGCAAGCGCTCGATGTCTACACTGTCACTTGGTTTCGCTTTTTGGTGGCTTTTGTTTTGCTCGGTTTGTATTTAGCAGGAAGGCAACAATTACCACCAGTAGAAAAACTGCGATCGCTCCCCCTAAAATTGCTAGGTATTGCCATTGTCTATTTAGCGATTAACTACTTGCTATTCCTGCAAGGATTGGCATACACTTCGCCATCTCACGCCGAAGTTTTAATTCAGCTTGCTCCCGTTTCAATGGGTTTAGGAGGCGTATTTCTTTTCAAGGAACGTTACACCCTACGCCAATGGATAGGCTTAGGTATTTTGACTTTAGGATTTGTTCTTTTCTTCAACGAACAATTACGATCTTTCATCACAGAACCAACAAAATATCTCTTGGGTAGTGGTATGGTCTTAGTGGCAGGAGTGACGTGGGCTATTTATGCTTTGGCTCAAAAGCAATTGCTGCAAAAATTATCTTCTGCAAATATCATGCTGTTGATTTATGGCAGTTGTGCATTATTGTTTAGTCCTGCTGCTACACCCCAACAGTTATTGACTCTCAATCCCTTACATTTGGGAATGCTGCTTTTTTGTGCTTTGAATACTGTATTCGCTTATGGTGCTTTTGCTGAGTCTTTGGAACACTGGGAAGCATCAAAAGTAAGTGCAGTTTTGGCTTTAGCACCCCTTGTAACTTTGGTGGGAATGTGGGGCGTGTCGTTTTTTCTACCTACTTTGGTTGCACCGGAACGCCTCACACTTTTGGCAGTGTTTGGGGCGATTTTGGTGGTATCGGGATCGATGGCGATCGCACTTGGAAAAAGTCGGTAAGTAGGTGGGCGTAAATAAACTGAACTCCCAGAAACCCTTAATTAACCCCCAAAGAAATCAGGATTTTTCCACTTATTTGGGGGTTTCCAATTTCTGCTCAGTTTTTGCAATCATACCAAATCCGGGTTGGTTACCCCATGAGAATTTTTGGCCTAAACATTGTAGAGACGTTTCATGAAACGTCTCTACAGCCTAGAGACATAACGGGGGTAATCGTTGCGGATTTGGAATCAGTTATAGCAACCGCTTTCGTCGGTTAGGACATTCTGAATTCCACCAAACCATTGATTCTAAACCCTTCTGACCCTAGTTCCTAGCAAGAGAGCCCCTAACCCCTAGCTATAATTATCAAAATTTCAACCTAACCCACTGCAAACCCTGTATATTGTCTTACCAAAGGCTCGTGAAAAGCCAAAACAATATCTGACTTTGGCACTCCCAACTTCACCAACTCATCAGCAATCCCAATCTCTGTACCATCATGTTGTATCCAAATCTTCTCACATTTAATATCCAGATGTAACACGCACCCATACAGAGGTCGTCGATTTTTCCAGCCCGTATGTACAACTTGATAATGGTCACGTTCAGTATCAAAAACTAGCTCCGTTTCAGATTCATCATCCGACTTGCTCAGTCTAGCATAACCACTCAACAACTCTTGGATATAGGTGCGATAGCGTTCTATTTTTTCCATTCCAAAATTACCTCCCCTACTGGATCGTAAATAATTAATGTAATTTGAAAACGCTCAATAATAGTTCGTACAAATGGCAGAAAAAAGAATTGACGATGAACCCCAACCGGAACAGCTAAATATAAAATACGTTCAGGCTGCTGTTCTTCCAATGCCACCCGATAGTTAATAAATTGTCCCACTGCCGTATGAAACTCAGAAATATTCGATGCGCCAATAAAACTCTTAACTTCAACAGCAATTTTATCATTTTCCCTTTCTGCCGCGATCACCTTTTCTGCTCCCAAGTCAATTTGCATATCAGCCCCACCCGCCGTAATTCTCAGTGGATCATCTGTAATTACCCAACCCTCCTTTTCTAAACCCTTCCTCACCACATTATGAAAAACATCCTTAGCCATTGAGTCCGTTACCTGATACTTTAAAGTAAATCACACCTATTACTTCTTGAGTATAGCAAAACCCTACTGGCAATCAGAACCAGAGATTCCAGACAAGTACGCTAAACTCTTTTTCGAGATTGAGAACAGCGACGATGATCATGAGACCAAAAAAGCTAGATGGATAGAAGCTATTCCAGACGAAATTGCCCTCGCCGAATTAAAGTTAGCCTTCCACGCTACCCACCTTGCCAGCACCCTCTTTGGTCAACACGGTTCTCCTGTCTCTGGTATTGCCCCTAACTGTCGGGGTATCAACATTCCCGTTGCCTACGATACTCCTAACTTCCTTGCTCCGGTTCATGGGATTAAGTATCCTCGACGTTTGAGCTACGATCGGTCAGTATAGAAATAGGTTGCTATTAGTTTTCTTACCCTTTTTGACAGATCGTCCGGCTTTTTATGGCTGAAAATTCCGTCGTCAAACGCCCTAGTCTGCATCAGGTGATTCATTATACCAGAAAACCGCTCAATTGGGTGGGAATTTTACTGGGATTTTGGTTGCTTCCCACTGTTGCAGCCACTCCAGATGCTTCAGCAGCAGAGCGAGTTTATCTTTCCTACGACATACTGGAGCGATCGATTTCCGTCGATTCCCTGGCAGCTTATGCCACGCAAGGCAGAATTCAAGACGATTTAGCACCTTACATTGAATATGCTAAACCGGAACAGCAAGCGCAGTTACGCAATCTTCTGTTGAGGCGATTGGACGTAGGCCCAGTGCCGATTTCCCAGTTTCTCTACACGCCCCAGGCACAAATTTTGCTGCAACGATTGGGACAGGTAATTAAAACCGATTCCGGTCAAACAGGTTCCCGCGCCATTCGCGCAGCACTAATTTTAGCATCTGCCGATCGCGATGGTTTGACGCTGCTGAATGTGCTGCGGAAGTTTCCTACCCCCGGCGTGAGGATCGATTTGGCACGCGGTCTGGAAATTGCCAACGAACTATCAACAATATTCGACCAAGCGGAAAAAGCTTTAGCATTCGTTTCCCAGCAGTCTACCGCCGCAGTCGCCTCCTCGTCAGTTAATTTATCTCAATTACCAGACTTACAGCAACGCGGTTCTTTTACCTGGCGAAAAGAAACTCTGAAACTGAATGATACCAGGCGCAATCGTCAGTTTCTTGCAGATATTTACATCCCCATTTCTTCTGGAATTCAGCAGCCTCAAACGCCAGCCAAGTTAATTGTCATCTCTCACGGTTTGGGTTCAGACCGCCAAACTTTTGTATATTTGGCCGAACATTTAGCTTCCTATGGGTTTGCCGTTGCTGTCCCCGAACATCCGGGAAGCAATGCCCAACAATTGCAAGATTTACTCAGCGGTAAAGCTAATGAAGTCTCAGAACCAACTGAGTTTATTAATCGACCTTTGGATATCAAGTTTTTGCTGAATGAACTCACTCTTCTGTCCCAGTTCAATCCTGCTTTTAAAGGTAAAATAAATCTGCGAGAAGTTGGTATGATCGGTCAATCTTTTGGTGGTTACACGGCGTTAGTTTTAGCTGGTGCTACTCTTAACTTCCCGAAACTGCAAAAAGATTGCGCCGCGATCGATAAATCTTGGAATACATCGTTTTTGCTTCAGTGTCGCGCTCTTTCATTACCGCTATCTCAGTATAATTTGCGAGATGAAAGAATAAAAGCTGCGATCGCTATTAACCCCATTACTAGCAGCATCCTGGGGCCAGATGGCCTTAGCAAGATCGAAATTCCGGTGATGTTCGTTTCCGGTAGTGCCGATACCGTTGCACCCGCTTTAGACGAACAAATTCAGCCTTTCACCTGGCTAACCACTCCAAACAAGTACCTCGTGGTGATGAAAAACGGCACTCACTTTTCTACTCTGGCACCAACTGAGTCAGATCTGCCACTTCCCGAATCCGTGCTTGGGCCCGACTTGGCTTTGGCCCGTAGCTATACGAAGGCGTTCGGTTTGGCCTTTTTTGGATTTTATATTGCCAATCGCCCACAATATCAACCCTATTTGAGTGCATCTTATGTAGAATCAATAGGTCGAGAACCTCTCCCACTTAGTTTTGTGCGATCGCTTTCTCAAATTGACTTAAAAGCGGCACTTCAGCGTTCTAGCACGCAGGCGACTACATCGCCTAAACCTACTAATTAAACACTTATTAAGATTGTCCCGTGCAAGGCTTTCTCAACTTAAACAAACCATTCGGAATCACTTCCCACGACTGTGTAGCGCGGGTGCGACGCCTTTTGCGCCTCAAGCGTGTGGGACATGGCGGGACTTTAGACCCAGCCGCTACAGGCGTTTTACCGATCGCGTTGGGTAAGGCAACTCGACTGTTGCAATATTTGCAGCCAGATAAAGCTTACCAGGCAACAATTAGACTGGGATTAATTACTACTACGGATGATTTACAAGGGGAAATTCTCACTTCCCAGTCGGTAACTGGATTGACTTTGGAGGAAGTGAAAGCAGCACTTAAGCAATTTGAGGGAAAAATTCAGCAAGTACCGCCCAATTACAGTGCAATTCAAGTACAGGGTAAACGCTTATACGATTTAGCACGCGCCGGAGAAAAAATTGAAGTCTCGGCTAGACCCGTAGAAGTTCATAAAATAGAAATATTGGCATGGCGAACTGGGGAGTTTCCAGAAGTGGATGTAGCGATCGCTTGTGGCCCCGGTACTTATATTAGAGCGATCGCACGGGATTTGGGCGCACTCTTAAAAACTGGCGGAACACTTGCGGCTTTAATTCGCACCGAAAGTTGTGGCTTAAACTTATCAGATAGTCTAACTTTCGAGGAATTGGAACAACAGCTACAGCAAGAAACCTTTAATCCCATTCCACCAGCAGCAGCTTTAGAACATTTAGCCGCAGTCACATTGCCAGCAAAAGATGCTAAAGCTTGGTGTCAAGGACAGCGCATTCCCTTATCCCCTCTTACCTCCCCCCCGTCAACGGGGGGGAATGAGGGGGGGTTGCGGATTTATGACGAAGACAAACGCTTTTTGGGAATTGCTAGTTTGGTGCATTCAAATGCAGATCTATTACTGATTCCTCAGATGGTATTTGAGCCGATATAGGGAAATATCCATGCAAGAAATTGTGCTTTTTCTGGATATTGACGGGGTAATAAGTAGGTGGGCGTAAATAAATTGAACTCCCAGAAACCCGGTTTCTCCAAGAAACCCGGTTTCTAAGGGCCTGGCAGTTTTACGTTTACTCCCTTCCCGCTGAAAGACTATGTATAGTGGAAGGGCGAAGCATTGCGGGATTAATCTTAATTCAAAACTGAAACGTTAATTCCGCAATGCTTCGCCCCTACATAATCTTTGGGCGGGAACGGAGTAATTATGCTCACCTACTTATCCTGAGAATTTGCTAGCTTAGAAACATATAAAAATAGCTATCCCAGAGGCAGAAAAATGAGCAGAGAAGACGCAAAATCGATCGCCCGCGAATTGAAAAACCAGGTGATTATCTTAGGTGGAATCGTCGCCCTCATGTGGGTTCTGGAAATCGTCGATCGATTCTTCCTCCGAGGGGCGCTGGATATTTATGGTATAATCCCGCACAGCACTATCGGGCTTCGCGGCATTTTGTTTGCACCGTTTTTGCACGGAAATTTCTTTCACTTAGCTACTAATACTGTACCTTTTGTCACCCTTGGCTGGTTGATAATGCTGCGAGAAACCAGCGATTTTTTCATTGTCTCGGCTATAACAATGTTAGTCAGCGGCTTTGGTGTCTGGCTGACTGCCCCATCCAACTCTCTCCACATTGGCGCAAGTGGAGTGGTATTTGGCTATCTTGGCTTTTTGCTACTGCGGGGCTACTTTGAACGCAGCTTTGTATCTATTGGATTGTCCTTAATTGTGGGCTTCTTCTACGGAAGCTTGATTTGGGGCGTCCTGCCGTCGCAGATAGGGATATCGTGGCAGGGACACTTATTTGGATTTATCGGCGGTGCGATCGCTGCACGCCTATTAGCACGGCGAAAGCCTGTTTCATAACCTACATTCCGCACCCTCAAGTGTGATATCATATCTGGTAGCATCGGGACGCTAAAAAATCTCTTTTCATATCTGCGTACCCTGCGGGAAGGCTACGCCTACATCTGCGTTCATCTGTCTTCATCTGCGGTAAAAATTTAACCCATGATTCCCACAAACAAGACCGTGTAACCAGACGTGATATCACACCGCCCCATCTGTTATAGTTGGGGTTTCAGAATTTGAGCTTGATAGATGGTAGCAATAGCCTGAACTACTCCCATAGTTAAAAATAGTACTTTAAATGAACAATAATTAACAATTAAGCCGCCAATAAATATGGCAATTCCAGTAATTACTTGGTCTCTGCCAACAGCAATACCCCAAAGATATCCGACTTTTGTTCGATCTTCATAATAATTGGTATATAATGCGTCCCATGTAGGAGTTGCTAAGGCAGTGGCGAATCCCAATCCAGCTTGTACGAAAAATAATTGTAACGGCGATGAAACTAATAAATAGCTGAATGTAAATATTGTATTTATTGCATAACCAGCTACCATTAGTTTTTCCTTACTAATGTTGCGATCGGAAATATTTCCTACACATATAGTAAATATTCCTGTAGCAATCATGTAAGTTGCCCAAATCCAAGAAATATCTAATATGTTACCTCCTATTTTTTCAGTAAAAACTCCGAAAATAGGCCCAAACATTCCTTCTCCTAAAGACCAAAGATTGCTCCCATATAGAAGTATTTTTAAGTTTTTATTCAAAGTAATAGGTTGCCTAAAAGAGCGGCGGCACATTTTTAAGATGAATTTCAAATTTTTCTACCTCTTTTTGTTCATGACTAATAACATCATGATTCAGTTGTTTGGTAGAGGCAACAGGAATGTTGCTAGCTAAGCTTTCATCTGTCTTCGATAACGGGGACGGCAGGGGTTACCCCAGCAAACCTGTCCAGCTGGCAAATTACGGAAGACTGTACTGCGGGCACCGACTACAGCATTAGCTCCTATTTTTACACCAGGCCCAACGAAGCAATCAGTGGCCACCCAAGCACCGTTACCAATCTCAATACTCTCAGTTATCAGGCCAAAAACTGGGTCTTTAATGTCGTGATTGCCGGTACAAAGGTAGGTTTTTTGCGAGATTACGCAGTGCTTACCAATGCGAATGCGATCGAGACTGTAAAAAACAACATCATCCCCAATCCAGCTGTAGTCTCCAATTTCGACTTTCCAGGGATAGGTAAAACGTGCTGTAGGTCTGATAACGACGCCTTTACCAATCGTAGCGCCAAACAGCCGCAGCAGCGATTGTCGTGGGGCGTGCAGATTGTGAGGAGTGAGGGGAAATGCGATCGCCTGCACCAACCACCAAAGCAACACATACCAACCGGGACGACCGCGATCGAACCTATATTGGTCGTACTTACGTAAATCTACCCAAGGTTCTGCATCCAGCTGGGGCAATTCATTGCGATCGGTTACATCCGCACCTTTAGCCGTATTAGACACAGAAGTATCCAGGTTGGAACTAGAGTCTGGAGTTGCGGACGTCATGGTTCCATCTTCACTGCTTGAGGAGGATTAATCGGTTTGGGTGAAGTGTTCAACTGACCGCCAAAACGCTGTAACTCATAAAGTTTTATCCCTATTTGATACTCGTACTGGCTCATTAGCCGCGCATAAATGTACCCTGGCCTACCATCCAAAAAGCCGAGTTGAAAAATGTAGGTAATAATAAACCTCAGTGCCGGTTTGAACGGTAGCCAGACCCAGACTTTTCTAAGAAAACGTTTGCGCTGCACGGGATTGCGGATAATTGTGAGCAAGCGCTTTGCGCGATCGCTCTCATCGTTAATCGTTTCCAGGTCATCCTTGCCCATGAGGAAATTAAGATAGAGGCGGGCTTCCCAGTTGGAGTAGCGGTTGTGTCTTTCCAGCCATTGGTAGATATCCCGAAAGTCTATGTGCAGCATATCGTTTTTAAGATAACCGACCTGACCTTTAAGGATGACGTGCTCGTGGACTTCGTTGTCACCCGTGTTGGGGACATCTTCCGTCTTCAGATTTTCATAGCGGCCTTTTTCGTGCCTCAACAGACGCAAATTCCAGTCGGGATATCTGCCGCCGTAACGAATCCATTGGCCTAAAAAGAAGACGCGACGGTTGACATAATAGCCGTTATAGTCGGGATTTTGAATAGCGGTGGCAATTTCCTCCCAAAGTTCGGGAGTAATGCGTTCGTCGCAATCAACAATTAGCACCCACTCATTATGGAAAGGTAGGTTGTCCAGACCCCAGTTTTTCTTTTTAGGCCAACTACCGTTGAAGTAGAACTGGACTACTTTAGCTCCATAACTTTCAGCTATTTCGACCGAGCGATCGCTACTTTGGGAATCGACCACAAAAACTTCATCTGCCAGTGCCACGCTTTCCAGACACGCAGGCAAATTTGCCTCTTCGTTTTTGGCAGGAATCAGGACAGAAACTGGTATTTTAGATGGCATAGCAGTCATAATACAAAGTTCTGAGGGTAGCTCTAGGTTTAGAACTGAGTCGCTTTTGTCGCGCTCGTCGTAAAGTTACTGAGTCTAAAAATAAACTCTTCATCTATAACAACAAATCATCCCAAAAAACAAGTAATCGAAAACGAGGCATTCAGTGCATCCTTGCGGGTTTACCCGACAGCATTTAAGATCGATCGCACTTACTTGGCCTCTTTAGGTGCCGACACCATTGTTTGGATAGCAGCACTTAAATAACCAATCTGACCGTATGTATAAACCAAATTTTCAAAGCGTTGCGCGGGATCGCCCAAATGCTTTAAAGATTTGTACAAACCTCGAATCAACCGTTCGCTTCCCCGTCCCAGTTGACCCAAACCAGCACGACCGGATATTTTTTCCCGGTAACACTCGCTGATCCCTTGCCACCAGCTTCGGCTAAAAAACCAGCTTTGGTTAAGCCGTTCGGGAGAAACGTTGTGAGCTACCAAAGCGTCTGGGAGATAGGCCACCTGCCAACCTAGCTTTAGAGCCTGTTCTGTCATCAGTAGTTCTTCATTGGATAACAAATTTTTACCAACTCGACCCAGGTTAACATTGAATCCACCAATTTGCGCCAGAAAGATGCTACGGATGGAATAGTTTAAGCCTCTGGGAGTAAGACCGGGGTTTTGGATATATACAAGTCGATCGCCCAAGTCATAGGCTCCCAAATTTCCCGCCAAGTCTTCAGAAAGCCAAGGCGGCGCTGAATAACCTGACGGCCAAATTAGGGTGACTTTTCCGCCCGCAATTGCCAATTTTTCGTCATCTTGATAGGCTGCGTACAGCACGCTCAGCCAGTGGGGGCTAGCCACTGCATCATCATCAAGATAAGCGAGAATTTGGCCTGTGGCTACTCTAGCACCTGTGTTGCGTGCCACAGATAAACCCGTGACGGGTTCGTAGACATATTTCACCCCCGATCGCAACTCCACGACGGCGCGGGTGCGATCGATCGAAGCATTATCCACCACTACTATTTCAAAATCAGCAAAATCCTGTGCCAGCAAGCTATCAATCGCAGCGCCTAAATAGCTATCTCGATTATGGGTACAGATAATGGCAGAAACTAAAGGCATAAACTGAGCCACCAAATGTGACTGATAGTTACAAATTTTACAAGCTTTTCCGCAGCAGAAGTGTCAGCAAGATATCATAGCGTTTGGATATGTCCCTGCAAAAAGACGAAAACCTCAGCTAGCTCGGTGAGATTAGTTTCCAGTTCCTGCTTGCGGACAAGCAAATGTTGCAGTTTTTGATAGCGTGCTAGAGCCCGACTGACACTGGGCAATTCCTCTGGCGGACAGGGACGAGACCACAGTTTGCCATTAGCATCCCAACCTACTAGGCGATACCCACTAGCTTTGTGAATTTGGAATTGGGAATTAGAAATTCCCTCTCTCCCCTTTTGAGTATGCGTTACTGCTGCCACTTCTGTTGACATTTGAGGAGACTCGGACTCCAACCAACCTTCGATCATCGGGCCTTCCAGATAAATATCTTGAATTTGTCGTAAGATTTGTCGCAATTCTGTCTGCCATCGGCCCACAACCGTTTCCATTTCTTTGAGCAGAGTCATCGCCAGGTATGGATTGACTCCATTGCGGTGACTGGTAAACCGAGGCGATTTGATTTTGGGCAGTGCTGGCGTCTTTTTGGCTTGCTGTTGTTGCAGGGAGAAAGAATCTACCTTGAGATCCGACCTTGTGGGATAGTCTTGATGGCTAGTTGGTGACTGGGAAATCAGCCCATTGGTCTGATTTCCCGACTTTGAGGACGTCTGCTCCCTTCTTGGGCTGCTTTGAGCCGCCACCTGCTGTAGTGTCTCCTCAATCTTTTGTAATTCTAGTTTCATCTGTCTTCCCCCTTGGAGACCCTCGCCATAGTTGTACTCAGCTTGGTGGTGAGAGGAAAGGCAGGGCAGGGTATGTGCCTCTCCAAGATTAAATTATGGATAATGGTACAGGTTTTTGGTTGAGAAGAGAGCAAAACCCACTCCCAAAAGCGATCTTACCTAAATTCAATGTATAACATCGGTTAAAAGAAGATTGCTACTCACAAGTATTGCAGTTTACATGAGATCGATCGTGACCCAAGCGGCTCAAAAGCGAGTAATTTTGGTGACAGGCCCTGCACGGTCTGGTAAAAGTGAATGGGCGGAAACCTTGGCGATCGAGTCTGGCAAACCTGTCATCTATGTGGCTACTGCCAAGGTTGACCCAACTGACTCGGAGTGGCAGCATAGGATTGAACAACATCAGCACCGACGCCCGACTGACTGGCGCACTGTAGAAGTGCCAGTGGATCTGGGGGCAACTATTCAACAGGCAACCGATCGCAGTTGTCTGTTGATCGATTCTCTGGGAACTTGGGTAGCTAACGTCCTGGAACAAGATGAAGCAGCCTGGGAGAAGACTTTACAAGAGTTGCTCGAATATATTGAGAATTGTGTTGGCGATCTAATTTTTGTAGCGGAAGAGACTGGCTGGGGCGTGGTTCCTGCCTACCCAGTCGGTCGGTTGTTCCGCGATCGCTTGGGGATGTTAGTCCGTCGAGTGGGTGCTAGAGCCAATCCTGTTTACTTAGTCACCGGCGGTCACGTTTTAAATTTGAGCATTTTAGGCAACCCTCTAGCACCTTAGACAGCGCGGTACTACTCCAAACTCCTAAATACTAAGTAGGTGGGCGTAAATAAACTGAACAGCCAGAAACCGGGTTTCTTGGAGAAACCCGGTTTCTAAGGGCGCGGCAGTTTTACTTTTAATTATGCCCACCTACTTATCTTTGGGTAGATGACAATGTTCTTATTATGAACAAAAGCATAACAACTCCGAAAGAGCCAAATAGTTTTTTTCCTTTTGCCTTTTGCCTTTTACATTTTTACTTTTCTGTTTCCTAGTCTCCATTTATTTATTTTGACTTTTGACTTTTGACTTTTGACTTTTGACTTTTCACCTTCTTCGGGCTACTTCATAAGTCAAGAAGTCATAAGCCATTTCCGTACTTGGGAAAATCGATCGCGCTTCCGCAAGCAGGTCGTTTAACTGAATGTCATTTCCAGGGGCGTAGCGGGGGCTGAAATGAGTCATAATGAGATGCCTTGCACTCGCTCCCAAAGCCGTCTGCGCCGCCATAGTCGAGGTAGAGTGTAAGCGATCGAAAGCAAGTTGTGCATCTTGGTGAGCAAAAGTAGCTTCGTGAATTAACACATCCGCATCTTGTGCTAATTCCACAGCGCCATCGCAATAAACCGTGTCAGTACAATAAGCAATTTTCCGCCCTATTTCCGTTTGCCCGCATAAATCAGCCCCATTAATTTGACGGCCATCTGGGAGCGTAACTTGTTCGCCGCGTTTGAGTTTGCCGTAGATAGGGCCAGAGGGAATGCCCAACTGCGCTGCTTTTTCCACATTAAAACGCCCTGGCCGGTCTTTTTCCACCACCCGGTAGCCGAAAGCGGTGACGCGGTGCTTTAGAGGCCCGCAACTGACAGTGAATTCCTCATCCTCGTAGATGAATCCAGGCTGAACGGTATGCACCTTGAGCGGATAGGAAAGATGAGTATAAGAGTAACGTTCGCAGGCTCGCAGGTATTCATTTAGACCTGGAGGCCCGTAAATATCAATTCTAGTGGGATTACCAGCCAAACCAGCGGTTGCCAAAAGACCCATCAAGCCAAAGATGTGGTCGCCGTGCAGGTGAGTAATAAAAATGCGAGTCAGCTGGCTGATTTTGAGGTCACTTCGCAGTAATTGGTGCTGAGTGCCTTCGCCACAGTCAAACAGCCAAAATTCAGCCCGCTGAGGCAGGCGCAAGGCAACGCTAGAAACATTGCGCGATCGCGTCGGTACACCAGAGCTTGTGCCCAAAAAAGTAATCTGCACGGGCTTTTAGTCAACCTTATCCAAATTTGAGGAACTTCTCTATTGATATATTAGCGGGTCAAAAACTTTTTCTTTACGATTGAGCCAAATTGCGATATGCTGTTTGACTATTCGGCTGCTGCCAAGCCGGATCTATCTTTGGATAGAATGTGCAAACCGGGCATAGCAGCAAAACCGCAAACATGGTAAATATAACCAGAATCGTACAACCAAAGTTTAAGCGGGAATTGACCACCTAACTTAAACAATTTCGTCCAAATTCAATCGTGCAAAATGCTTGTAACCTCAATAATCAGCCGTGTGAGGAGGTTTTGAACAAGATGGTAACTACTCGTTTCCTCTTCTCCCTATCTACAAAACTGAGCCAGTCCATGCTTCAAAAAGGGCCAAAGCTTTGGCTGGCGATGCTGTTCTGGATTTTACTGGGTGCTACTGCACAGGCGCTGGAATTGCGAGTCGCGATTCAAGAAAGTGTGAGTCAGGTCAAAATTGGCAGTACCACCAAAGCAGTTGTCCGCGATGCTGCCGGTAAGCGCCTGGGAGAAATTGCGCCGATGAATGCGTTCTACGCTCAAGCGAATGGCGGTGGCGTCGTTTTAGATCGGTGGCGTTCTACCTCGCTTTGGGTTGAGCCTGATAATAATGGTTATGTTTGGATTGGCGATCGCTGGTATCGGGGACGGACGCGAGTTGTTCTCACAAATAAAGGCTTGACTGCCATCAACTACGTCGATCTGGAAAAGTATCTCTACAGCGTCTTGGGCGGAGAAGTATACGCCACATGGCCTCAAGAAGCCCTCAAGGCTCAAGCAGTGGCTGCCCGTACTTACGCGCTTTACCAGCGCCAAACTAGGGGCAATAGCACCTACGATTTGGGCGATACGATCGCATGGCAGGTTTATAAAGGCATTGAAAGTGAAGCCCCACCCCTGTACTCGGCAGTTGATAGTACAGCCGGTCAAGTGGTGACCTACAACGGTAAAATTATTCTCGCCGCTTTCCACTCCTCCTCTGGCGGACACACCGAAAACGTTGAAAATGTCTGGTCAGATAATTTGCCCTACCTACGGGGCGTTCCAGACTTCGATGGGAATACTCCTGAAGCCCAATGGGTAAAAAGTTTCACCCGCGAGGAACTCAGCAGCCGCATTAGCGGTGTGGGCAATGTGCTGTCTATGACACCGGAGCGCACATCGCCAGTTGGGCGCATCATCACCATGAAAGTGATCGGCGATCGCACTTCGCGAGTAATCAGCGGCCCTGCCCTGCGTCTGGCACTGGGACTAAGAAGCACATGGTTCACCGTCACCCCTGACGCTGCTGGCAAATCTGTTCCCAGCACGTTCAAGATTGAAGGGCGCGGTTACGGTCACGGTCTCGGTTTGAGTCAGTGGGGAGCTTACAGTATGGCTCGCCAGGGAGCAAACTACCAGCAAATCGTGCGCCACTATTACCAAAACACCACTCTTGCCAAAATTAAAGTGGTAAACGAATCTCGGTAACCGACAAGCACTATGGCGGTAGCTTTAACGTGAACTATACCCAAGTTACGGGTATGGTTTTTTTGTTTTTTAAGAGCCGGAATCTTTGAGACGCCTCTGCCATTCGGCATCGATTTGCTCTTGATGTTCGATTTCCTGCTCCAGCAAATCGGTTTCTGTGGTGTAAACTAAATCTTTGCGATCGATAACTGTTTCTGCCGCAAACTGGCGAGCGTAAGCAATTTTTTTCTGTAATTCGGCACTGGGTTGGTTTAGCTGCATAGTTCTTGCTTGGCGCTGTTGATTGCGAAAGTCAATCTTGCTGTTGCGCCACTGAATCCAAAAGTAGCGGATTAAAGGTACTGTGAGGAAAGCTATACCGTAGCCCAGCAAAAGCCAGTAAATTGACTGAACAAAGGCAACGAGTCCGCCTAATTGCGCCGCAACGGTGCCACTAGCCAACAAGTTACCGAGAACCAAGCCACCGATTAAATTAATAGCACCCAATCCAATTGAGAGGATATTTTGCCCAGAACTGGCGCTACTAAAACGCCAGGACAACTCTTGCAGATAAGCAGGTATCGGTTGTTGATGCTGCTGGGCGGCTGTTACCTGCAAATCGGGAAAGCGATACACGATTTGTCCATCGGGACTGACTTCGGGATATCCGTTAAAGCGAGTCAGCACAGGCAGCATATAGTCTTCGTACTCTCGCGAGTATCCCCCGCCGATGTCGTCTAGATAGGGGGCGATTTGTTCTGCTACCACAGATCCCCCCTTGTTGCGAATCGCCATACCGATTTCTTGCCAGCGCCGTTGTTCTAGATTGGCATTAGGATTGCCATCGCCAAACAGGAACGAGAAGACGGCTTCCAGAAAATTCAGCTGGGGTTTTTCCCGCCGTCGATGTTGGTATTGGGGAGTGTCGTAGTCGGGATAGAAAACCCAGAACCAATCGGGAGCAAACCAGTAGTAGGGTAAGAAGACTACACCGCCGCCACTATTGCTGCTGGGGGAGTCGTCGCTGTCGCGACTGGAATTGAGGGCGATGAGGATGATAGCGATCGTCACAAAAATCAAAACGATCGAAGCTAGCAAGACTATCCCAAAGCTAATCCGGATCAGGTAAAACAAAACCTTCCAGATCTTTTGCCACCATTCTTGTAGCCGCAGACGCAAAAATTTGTTTCGCAAAATCGTGCGAAAGTTCTGGGGAAACTGGTAAGCAATTTCCCCAGATTCTGCTACCTGCAAGTGTCCACCGGCATCAGATGCTAGCGCCAGTAATCCTTGCTGAGCTACATTTAAGTCTAATCCTGCCTTTGCCGCCACATCCCCTACGGTAACGCGGTAGCCCAACTGTTCGACAGCTTGCATGATGTTGGGATTTGCAGCCATAGCTTCCCTCGGATGGATTTTGTCTCTCTACCTTATAGATATATCTGCTCTTTCGGAGTTGTTATGCTTTTGTTTGTATAAGAACATTTTTATTTCTTTTCTCCTCTGCCCCTCTGCCCCTCTGCCCCTCTGCAATAGCATAGTAAGCACGGAAGAGCCTAATAACATTATATAGGGATAAATTATGAATTGGATTTTCCAGGGCGGACAGCAAATTTCCACAAGCTTATCCAGGCTATTTACGACTGAGCTTTTTAAGATCGGGGAAAAATCTCTCTCTCTGAGTTCGATTATATCGCTGATTTTGTTAGGTTTGGCAGTTTTCTTCGTTTCCAAATCGCTCAGCGAGTGGATTAAGAAAAGGCTGCTGGTGCGCTTGAAACTGGATCGGGGAAGTCGAGAAGCGATCGCTACCGTTATCGGTTATTTTTTCGCAACTCTCGGTTGTTTGATCGTCCTGCAAACTGCCGGGATCGACCTCAGTTCTTTGACTGTATTAGCTGGAGTCTTGGGAATTGGATTTGGATTTGGGCTGCAAAATTTAGCCAGTAACTTTATCAGCGGACTGACGCTACTGATAGAACAACCGATTAAAGTCGGAGATTTTGTCGAGGTTGATGGCTTATTAGGAACTGTAGAAAATATTTCTATTCGTTCTACTATTGTCCGTACAATCGACGGAGTATTTGTGATCGTTCCTAATATTCGTTTTGTCGAAAATCATATTATTAACTGGAGTTATCGAGACCCGAAATGCTGTATCCATATCCCCGTCGGGGTTGCCTACGGCAGTGACACAGTATCAGTTACAGAGGCACTTTTGGCTGCTGCCCGTATGGAGCCTGGAGTCTTATCCTATCCTTCTCCTAAAGTATGGTTTAAGAGTTTTGGGGAGAGTTGTTTAAATTTTGAACTCTTGGTTTGGATAGACCAGCCACCAAATAGCGACCCAATTAAAAGTGCCTTAAATTTTCATATCGAGCAGGAATTACGTCACCGCCACATCAAAATTCCTTTCCCGCACCGTGAACTGTGGATTAAAAATATAGAACAGTTAAATACGCAGGTTCATAAAAGTAGCGGGACTGAAGTTACCAATGGCAAAGAACCTTCCCAAAAGACTGCACCATCAGAACCAATTCATCCAATTTCAAAATCACCCAGTAACTTGACTCTCCGGGATTTGATGCGGCGGGTGACTTACTTTGAGTCTTGCACGGACTTGGAACTGCGGCAATTGATTGAATATGGGTATCGACAGTTGTTTCCAGCAGGGCAGGTTGTCTGTCAAGAAAATGAACCTGGAGATTCATTTTACATTATTTTGACAGGTTCTGTAGAAGTTTTTTCTGAGCGGGCCCAGAAGTATATCGCAACGCTTCACGATGGGGAGTTTTTTGGCGAGATGTCTTTGCTGTTGGGAATTCCGCGATCGGCAACGGTTCGCACTTTGTCAGATACGATACTTTTTGTTGTCGATCGCAATGATTTACAGAAATTATTGCAAGAGCATCAGGGTTTAGCAGATCAAATTGCCCAAACCTTATCTCAACGTCAGCAGGCTCTGCGAGACTTGGGCTTATTGACGGAAGATGGTTTGGGGGAAAATCCTTTTATCTGGATACGCAAACGCATTCAAAGCCTCTTTGGTATTTGATCGAGCTAGAAGTCAAAATAAAATTAGTCATTGGTCATTAGTCATTGGTCATTAGTCATTAGTCATTGGTTATTAGTCATTGGTCATTAGTCATTGTCCCCCACTCCCCCGCTCTCCCACTCCCCCAGTCCCCCACTCCCTCTCTTCCCTAGCCCCTAGCCCCTCTTCCCTAGCCCCTAGCTTCTAGCCCCTAGCTTTTTAAGAATGTTTCGATACAATGAAAAATAGGTAGGTAAAACCCCCACCGAGAAACCATACACCTGTAGCGGTGTAAAGATGGCTTTTTATCAAGCTATCAACTGTGAAAATCTTGGATGGAAATGCTCACCTAGTGGGATCGAAGCAAACTTAGGCATCATACAAGAAAATGCACAATAACGATCGCAAAGTAGGTGGCAAAGCCTAGTTATGAGCCCATTAGACCTGAGAAGAAGTTTATAACCATTAAAATGCAATGAGCGAAAGGATGGAAGCTGTGCCAATACTTCAGTCTGTCCACCTAAAAGCGAGGGGGGCTTCAGAGTGATTGCTATTTCAAAGCGTCCAGTTGGGCGCAGCTGGGCTACGATTAGCTTTGCCTCGACCCTCTACCTTTGTCCGATTCTGGATCTGCTTGTGGCCGAAATACCTGACCAATGGCAAGCAGAAGTACGACTGGGATTACAGGAAGCTTTGGTGAATGCTGCTAAGCATGGAAATAAGCTCGATCCCAGTAAAACAGTTGTAGTGCGATTTGCAATGCTTGCAGATCGCTATTGCTGGGTGATCTCAGACCAAGGCTCTGGATTTAGCTCTTGTTGTCTTCCCCAACTCGATCCCGATGAGCATTTGCCTCCGGAAGAGTCAGAATGCGGCAGAGGTTTGTATATTCTATACAAAGTCTTTGAGCAAGTGGTTTGGAACGCTGAGGGAACAGAGTTGAGTCTATGCAAGCAGATTAAGAGCCGCTACAGACTCCCCCTGTTTCGCTAGGGGCTAGGGGAAGATGCTTCCCTGCTCAAGAGATCTCCTTTTGACCGTGAGTAGGGCAGGGAGGTGCTGAAATTGAGCGATCGAGCCAGCCGGATGCTTGGGTTAATTTTAGCAGGGCTTCTTCTGGCTTATCCTTAAGCAGAAAGACGATCGCACCAGCAGCTTGCTCGCTAGCACGTGCTTTGCGGTTAGATTTGAGGCGGTGCCAGTCGTTGGGGGTGATGGTGAGCCGCTCCATGAGCGCTTGAGCTAGTTCTAGGGTGCTAAGCTCTTTTAGGCTATCGGTTTTCAGAAGCTGGGTCGGTTCGGGCATACTGAAGTCACACTCGCATTTACTCTTACTCTACTTTATGAAGCCCGATCGAGAATCTGACCAGCGATCCCCAGACCAATCGGAAGAATTTGAACGAGAATTTGTGCAAGGGTTGGAGGAAGTGGACCGATCGCTCCAAGCCCTCAAGGAACGCTATGCTCAAGTACAACAGGATAAACAGCGACAAGCTGAATTAAAACATCGCTATGAGGAAGTGCGACAACAACGGCGTACCAACCGATCCCCGGAACTAAGCCGAGAGTTGCGAGAAATTAAACAGCAGTTGGAAGTGTTGGAAGTTAACTTAGAAAGCAGTCTGTTCTCCTGGAGTAGCCTGAAGGAGCCTTTTTGGATGGCTGTGCGCTTTGGGGGGATGGGGATCGCGATCGGTTGGTTGCTAAAATCTTGTAGTGGTTAGCTTAATCGGTAGGATTTCACCCTTCTTCAGGTTTCAGACGATTGGCGATCGCAGTAAACTAAGTAGGTTAATGCACATTCATTGCCATCTGTCTGCCTCGTTTTTGACTTTTTAGCACCCGTCTGAAATTATGGTGACTCGACGTATTGCCGATCTACTCCGAAATGGCCAACCTGATGAATCTGTGAAAGTTCAAGGTTGGGTTCGCACGAAACGGGAATTGAAGGAGTTTGCCTTTGTGGAGGTAAATGATGGTTCTTCTCTGGCGAACTTGCAAGTAGTGCTGAATCCAGATTTGTCAGATTATGCGAAAGTCCTCAAGCAGCTAAACACGGGCGCATCTGTGGAAGTTGAGGGAGTGCTGGTGTCGTCTCCGGCTAAGGGACAGCGGATCGAGTTGAAGGCGTCAGCAGTAACAGTATACGGTGAAGCCGATCCCGAAACTTATCCGTTGCAGAAGAAACGGCACTCGTTTGAGTTTTTGCGGGAAATTGGACATTTGCGATCGCGCACCAATTCCTTCGGTGCGGTTTTCCGCGTCCGCAATGCCTGTGCAACCGCAATTCATCAGTTTTTTCAAGAACGCGGTTTTATCTGGGTTCATGCCCCTATTATCACCGCCAGCGATTGCGAAGGCGCGGGGGAAATGTTCGCAGTTACTAGCTTCGATTTGAAGGATGTTCCCCGCACGGAAAAGCAAGAAATTGATTACAGTAAAGACTTTTTTGGACGCCCCGCCTATCTAACTGTGAGCGGACAGTTGGAAGCCGAAGTAATGGCGATGGCATTTAGTAATGTTTATACCTTTGGGCCGACTTTCCGGGCTGAAAATTCCAATACTTCCCGTCACTTAGCCGAGTTTTGGATGGTAGAGCCTGAGATGGCTTTCTGTGACTTGGAAGGAGATATGGATTTGGCTGAGGAGTTTCTGAAATATATCTTTAAATATGTTTTGGATAACTGCCCAGAAGATATGGAATTTTTCAATCAGCGGATTGATAATTCTGTTTTAGCTACGGCTGAAAATATTATCAATAATCAGTTTGAGCGGTTGACATATACGGATGCGATCGCACTTTTAGAAAAAGCAGACAAACAGTTTGAATATCCAGTCAGTTGGGGATTAGATTTGCAATCAGAACACGAACGTTACCTAGCTGAAGAATTATTCAAAAAGCCTGTAATTGTCACCGATTATCCAGCGAAAATCAAAGCTTTTTATATGCGTCTCAACGACGACGAAAAAACAGTGCGTGCGATGGATATTCTGGCTCCCAAAATAGGTGAAATTATTGGGGGATCGCAGCGGGAAGAACGTCTGGAAATGCTACAGCAACGTATTGAAAGTATGGGAATAAATGCCAAAGATTTATGGTGGTATTTGGATTTACGCCGCTTTGGTACAGTTCCTCACGCCGGATTTGGTTTGGGATTTGAAAGATTGGTACAATTTATGACAGGGATGGGGAATATTCGGGATGTAATTCCTTTCCCCCGTGCGCCGTTGAGTGTGGAATTTTAAGGTGTAACGCACCTAAAACCTTCGGGTACGGAGAAACCCGGTTTCTTAAAGAAACCGGGTTTCTGGAGTGTAATAAACCTAACAATCTGCTATAATAATTAAAATTCATCGCGATTGGTTAAGGAGTGCGATCGCACCTACTCAACTCTATCACTTACCTCAGTAAACATCATCGTGAGAACCAAGAGTATGTAATAAAATCGCTTTTTCTGGCGACTCTGGATGCTGAACAAACTCAAATATTATCCGGTTGCTATAATCAACAGAACATGACAATGTACCAGACAAATCACCTTTGAGTTTATGACTACCTAAGCTAGAATGAAATGGATCTTCAGCTAGTTGTTATAATGTTTTCTCAACTAGAACTCGTAGTTGTGGATTTCGACGCGATATACGCTTGAAATCTCGAATGAATCGTGAACTCCACAGCAATCGCATCAACTATCTAACTCCTCTAAAAGATCTGCAATCGAACCGCTACGCACTTTTCCTTCAGCATACTCTTGACGCGATTCTGCAACCGCCTGCAATATTTCATCCCGACGCTGTTGTTTGAGGCGCTTTTCGATGAGATGGATTAGGATAGCTTGTTCGTCGGGAGATAGTGCTTCTACTACCTCAATAGCTTTTTGTAAGGTGGATGTTTTTTCTGCCATGTTTATAGGTGGGAAGTATTAGGATAATTTTATTGTACGCGATCGCCACCAGAGTAGAAACCCGGTTTCTGTGTCCTTCCTCATCAAATCTCCCTGCAATCATATACTGCCACAGATTCCTGTTTCATTCAAACGACGGATTATAGCTTCTTCTTTGGGAGGGTTTTCAAGAAGTTTCTGTATAACAACCAATTCATCTTCTTCAATGAAATATTCTCCACTGTTGGGATTTATAACAATGTACCAGTTGTAGTGAGTTTCCATCAGTTCATCACGAACTCGCTCAAATATAGGACGACATTATGGCATCCATGACAGATTAGGTAATGATGGTATCACTCAATGGCATCCGGCATTTTTGTCTCTGGGTAAGACACTGGATGAATGTGCGGCAAAATATCGCGGTTTCTGTAAAAAATATCGCCCTCTACCAAAATCAGACAAGAAAAATCATTGGGGTAGTCGCCTCCTGGCGGGAATGAAAATTAAGGCGAAGTCGAAAAAATCCTCCCCTGGGCAGATGTGCTTTCCTTGGGGAGAGTGGGAAGCAACCGACCCGGAAATTGCAGCTGTGGCGGAAACGTTTATTCGGGCTAATTCCTATTTTCCTACCTCGGTGCCAGGTATCGGAAAGCCAGAACCCTCATAGCTTCGTGGAAATTCCCTCTGTTGTAATTCTTAATAATTTTCTCAAAGCTTTATAGGTTACACTTTACAAGTCTCGACGCGAGAGAAGAGAGAGAAAACCCCTCGCCTTAGAGTTACATAAATGCGCCATGCGCCCAGGGAGATGCCCCCCAGGGGCATTTAGGGAGAAGGTGAATTCGTCTGGGTATTCTGTCCATTCGTCTTTTTTCATCTCATACCAGCCTACGCGATCGCAGAACTTCTTGAAAATTTTTACGTCCCACTCTCCCGGTTTTCCTCCGACACTTTCCCAGATGCGCTTCTGCACCGAAAAGCCAAAGCGCCCCTTGCTGTATTTTACCCAAAGTTGGTCAATAGTACGCAAATCCGTGCAAGGAAAATTGTCAATACTTTCGGTATCCAGGTATTTTTCTTCTCTTCCCGCCGCCTTCAGCATTACCCTTAGCGTTTCCTCATCCGCCTCTTTCCAGCTTCCCGCCTTCAATAAATCTCGCAATTTCCGATAATCTACCCCTTTTTCCGAACTTAAATCATCTGCGGGTGGTGGTGGGGGAAATACTTGAGGTTGTCGGAGAGGAGAAATATTAACCGCAGCAGGAATAGGAGAAATTTTTGCAGGTTGAGGTTGAGGAATTGCGGCAGATGTGCTAAAGAACTTCAACCAACTTTGCACCGTTTGAGGGCGTTTTTCCGGTAACAACTCCATTCCCCAAACAATAGCATCATGCAGATTATCGCTCAAACTCGGTACAATCTGTTTTACTGGTTTTAAAGGCGTATTCATTAACCTAGAAGATGCAGTAGTTGGCATTGTCCCCGTTACCAAATAATACAGCGTTGCCGCCAAAGCATAAACATCAGTATATTCACCCCGCCTTGCATCTGGGTCATACTGTTCTATGGGTGCAAATCCCGGCGTGACAAATTCAGTATGCCTCAGCGTGCGGTCTCCTGTAAACTCCCGCGCAATGCCAAAATCAATTAACACCGCTTCGGAATTACTAGCCCGTAAAACTATATTACTCGGTTTCACATCTCGATGCAGCAAACCTTCCAGATGTATCGCCGTCAAAGCATTACCAATTTGCTGAATATAGCGCAAAGCTTCTGCTTCGGGTATTGCACCTCGCCTTTCCACCAATTCCTCTAAATTAGTTCCTTCGATATATTCCATCAAAATGCAGCATAAGGGAATACTAGCAGGTTGGGAACCAAAGAAAAATATTCGATTCCCGAAATTATTTCTGGTCAGATTTTCTTGGAGTAACTTATAAATTTTAACGATATGAGGATGATTTTTAAATTGCGCTAACCGCAGCGCCTCATTCATAAAATCCTCATGCAGTTTAGCAAAATTCGGTTCCGCAATTGCCTTATCGTTGAGAGTTTTCAGGGCGAATTGTCGCCCATTTTCATCTCTGACGCGATAGGTGATGCCAAAACCCCCTTGTCCCACGACTTCCCGGACGGTGTACTTACCATCTTTTAGTGTATCCCCTCTGTTCCAAGCCATTGCGCGTAAGGTCGAGACTGATAGATTTAATTATGGCATAAAAAATACGTTTAGAAACCCGGTTTTTGGGAAAACCCGGGTTTCTGTCACTCTTATACAATCACAAAGCTTCAAATTCTTCAGGACTTAACCCTGCTTGCCGTAAAATACTCCTAACTGTGCCAACAGTTACTTCTCTATGACATGGCACAATTGTTGTTATAGTTCCATCAGGCAAGTATTTAGCAAATTTGACATGGCTTCCCTTTTGACTGACTTCGGTAAAACCAGCCGCTTCTAATTTTCTTTCACTTCACGGTAAGGCAAAGGTTTAAGCGGCATCAATTTCTACCTCTATCTTCCTTACTTGTGGTAATACAGTAGCACAAGGCGGATCAAAATGTAATTCCAAAGCTTCACTTAAATTAACCAGCGCCTCTGCTTCTGTTTCTCCCTGACTCGCAATGTCAACTTCTAAACATTGCGCTACAAGCCAGTTATCCTCCTGCCAAATACTTGCAGTAAAGTTTCGTTTCATAACCGATTTCTCTGGAATAGGATCTCAATCTTATTATCTCACAAACTTTTCTTTTTAGACTTTAAGAGGTTCCACCTCTCTGTCGCTTTTTAATTGTTCAATTGTCATCCCTCGACAAACAGCTTCAATTCTGTTATCGCCACCAATATCAAAAAATAGATGAATCCACTCTTGAGGGGTAAGAAAGAGATTTTCTAACCAAGGTGAAGGAGCGACTTTTCCCCACCCTATAATTGTACCAAGATTAGCTGGTAATCGATCTAGAAAACCGGCATTTGGATTGAGTTTTACATCAAGACGAATGCAAGATTTTAGGATAAGTTTTAAGGGTTGGTCGTTACTAGCAACTTGTGAATAAGTATTAGTTTGGTTAAGTTCCCAATAGTAGTTAAAGTTGAGGATATAATCATTAGGGAATTGCCACCCCATTGAGAGTAATTCAGCTTCGGTAAAGTCGTATTGTTGCCAAATTTCTTCAAAGTTCATAATGTCGGTTGGCGTTGGGTTAAGGGAGCAAAATAAAGTGCGTTTCTTGACGAGTTCCAGGTTTTCCTAATGCGTTGAGAGATTGTTCTCCAGGTGCGCCACCTCCGGGGCCATTATAAACACGACTATATGATATATTGTTAGGTTGAGTCATAATTCTGACACTCCAAAGAAGGTCTCTGCTAGTCCAAATTGTACCTTGACCGCTTTGGGAACCGCCTCTAGCTGGAATAGATGTCCAACCAGAGGCGGTGAGTTCAGTTTCCAGGGTGGTTTTATCGATTCCGCTAACGAGTAGATTGAGGACATCTGTAGCAGTTAGGATGTTACCTGATGGCATGGTTTTTCATTACCACTTTTTCTGATTATTTTTATTCAGCATATTTGCTCCTCTTTTTGGTTTGTTTATCCTTTGTCATATTTGAAGATGCAGAACGTGACTTAGAACTACCCTTCGATTTTATCTCCCCAAAAGTAGGCGACCACCAATTTTTTTGAGAAGTCCACCAAAACGCTACTTCCTTACAACCTTCTTTCCGATTTTCAGCATTAGAACACCTCAACATTGTTTTAGTTTCTCCACTTTTCTTATCTGTATAATTATGCTTTTCCAAAGGTAAACTACAAACGGGACAAGGAAATTCAGCTAAATCTTTTTTCTCAGGTGTTGTAGCTGCACGTTCTCCATAAGGTAACTCATATTTCTTACTTCTATCATTCAAAAACATTACCGCACCGCATCCATTTTGGCGCTTATCGCAACTGAGGAAATGTCCAGCTTTTACCTTCTCCGATTTTGTTGGCACTTTGACCATCAATTTGCTGCATTTCGGACATAAAATTTCTGTTATATCAGCAAATGATTTCTTGATTGTATTTCCATAATCAGCATTTGTTTTACGTCGTCTTCCCGTCGCCTTTGCTGGTGCAATATCTGAAGTTGCGCGAGTCTTTTTTTGCTTCACTATTTCATTGTCATTCCCCAATATTTCAGCTAAAGCATCAGCAGTTGTTTTGCGTTGCTTTTCCGTCGCCTTTGTTGGTGCAATATCTGAAGTTGAGCGAGTTTTCTTTTGCTTCACTACCTCATTCTCATTACCCAATATTTCAGCTAAAGCATCGGATGTCGTTTTGCGTCCCTTACCAGTCGTCTTCGCTGGCGTAAAATTATTGGAATTAGAAGTAGTAGTATATCCCTTCACCGCTTGAATTGCTTGCTTTAAAGCGGGATCGAAATATTCTCGATTCCAACTGGTAAGCCATTTTTCCCAATTCTGTTTTCCATCTGCAATTGAATCTAATTGGGATTCCATCTGCGCGGTAAATTCGGCTGCAATTAAATCGGGTAAAACTTTGGCTAAAAAATCATCCAATTCCATCCCCAACGGAGTTGGCTGCAATTTACTCTTAGTTAATTGCACATATTCTCGCTCTTTTAAAGTTTTAATCGTAGGTGAATAAGTACTCGGTCTACCTATTCCCTTGCGTTCCATTAATTGCACTAATTTTGGTTCAGTATAACGTGGTGGTGGTTGAGTTTGTTTCTGCTCAGAATTAGCTGATTTTAAATTAACTTTTTGTCCTTCTACCACATTTGGTAATTGCACATCATCGCTGATATTATTCCAATAGCGGGTATAACCTGGAAAAATCAGCACTTGTCCTCTCGCTTCCCAAAAAATATCGGCAGATTGGGTAATAATCCGAGTTTTTGCTATTTGTGCGGGACGACATTGGGATGCAACTGCTCGATTCCAAATTAACTCATAAAGGTTAGCTTCATCAGCACTTAGTTGAGTTTGTAATTGTGTGGGAAGTCGATTTACCTCGGTGGGACGAATTGCTTCATGTGCTTCTTGCGCTCCCTGTTTTGAACGATGTCTTGTTGTTTTATCCGGTACATTTTCCGGGTCATTTACTTCTAAATACTTTTGCACCGCATCACAAAATTGTTCGGATAATACTACCGAGTCGGTTCGCATATAGGTAATATGACCAGCTTCGTAAAGTGATTGAGCAATTTTCATGGTTTGCTCTGGACTTTTTCGCAGTTTTGCACCAGCAGCTTGTTGCAGAGTAGAGGTAATAAATGGTGCGGGAGGCGATTGATTGACGGTTTTCTTTTCTATCTTAATTATAGCATGAGGATTGGCTTTGGCAATGGCTACTAATCGATCTGCTTCAGCTTGGGTTTTTACTTTGTCTGATTCTGGTTTAACCTCATTCTTACCAGCATCATCTGGTTCAGAATTCTCATCTTTAGCTGCTTTCAAACTAGCGCGATAAAATGCTTTGAATCCTTCTTTATATTCTACCCAAACTGACCAGTAATCTTCTGGAACAAAGGCAATAATTTCTTTCTCTCTTTGACAGATTAGATGGAGAGTGGCGCTTTGCACTCTTCCCATCGATTTTGCACCATTTTTGAGTTGCCAAACTAAATGTTTGCTACCTTTATAACCGACTAATTTATCTAGACAATCTCTTGCTCTCCCGGCGGCGATTAAGTTTTGGTCGAGGGTGCGCGGTTTTGCGATCGCACTCATCACCGCCGTTTTAGTAATCTCCGTATAAGTAACTCTTTTCGGCTGTTTTAATCGCAGTTCTTGTGCTAAATGCCAACCTATTGTTTCCCCTTCCCGATCGGGGTCGGTGGCGATATAAATATCTGTTGATTGCTTCACAGCTTGACGCAATTCGCTGAGGACTTTATGACTGCGATCGCCTCTTATTTCGTAACGACAATTTATGCGATCGCCTTCTAAATCAAACCCTAGCGAATCTTCTCCATCTTGTGCTAGTTCTCGGATATGACCACAACTAGCTTTGACAATCCAATCCGATCCCAGAATTTGACTTAATTTTTTCGATTTTCCCGGTGATTCTATGAGTAACAGCTTAGTCATCTCACCACCTATTTCCTCCGCGCCACAATATGAAAAATATGCCAATGCTTCATTTCTTCCAATGTCGTTTTTCTATCTTCCTCTTCTTCAGTAAAAATTTCTATTTCAAATGGCTCTAGCAGCTTTTTCGCCTGTTCTTTGGTATGATGGGTGTTAGTAGGAATTTTTGCCCAAGCATCTCGATCGCCAAACAATTGACCGCTAAAACGACCACCTGGACGAATACTTTGGATAAGTTTAGCCCAAAATTCACTAAAATATTCTGGCGGACAAAACGGTAGGCAAAAACTTGCATTCACTAAATCATTTTCCGGGAAAATAATATCATGAAATTTTGCTAATTTAGTTTCTAATAATTCCACATTTTCTAAATCTTGACGCGCCAACATTCGCTCAAAAGCGTCTGGATGTCCGTCGATAGCTAACACCCGCCACCCTCGCCGCAACAGTTCCACAGTATCACGACCTTCACCGCATCCCAAGTCTACCGCAAAGCGTCCCTTTTGATTTGGGTTCTCCCTATCAAAGTGTTCCAAAGCTGTCAGCAAGGTATCACGGGGAACTTTACCCGCCATTGCTTTGTAATAATCTGGCCATATTTCCTCGAAATTCTTATATTGGGGTGATTCTGACATATCAGGCGATTGTGAATAAGTTGCAAAGTTCTTGACAAACTAAGTTTACCAAAGTGCGATCGCCTTCTCCAACTCTTTACTTAAAGGTATGTTGTTGCGCTTTAGCGCTCTTACTATAACTGGGATAAGAGCGCTAAAGCGCAACAACGTACCTAAGAACCGCCGAGACAGGCGGCGCTGTTTGGGGTATTATTTTTATAATCGAAATTTGTCTCAAATAATTATTGGACAATAGTTCTTCCTCGTCAAAATGACTATAGCACAAAAAAAATACCTAAGTCAATAGGCTTCTACATCTAATTTCCAACCTAATTTAAAATGGCTGAAACCCAAGCTGGTGAAGGGACTCGAACCCATGACCGTTGGTTTACAAAACCAATGCTCTACCAACTGAGCTACACCAGCAATAATACAGAGTATAGCAAAGCCTCAGTCATTTCCGCAAGTATAATTTGCAATTTTCTCTTTCCCGACATTCTAGCATTATAGCTGCTTGGGACTTGGTAGAATGGACATCCTGTAGGGGCGGGTTTAGAGATTAGCCCTATCTTGTCACCAACAAATTATCTTCCTTCCTATTCATCTGTGTTCATCTGTGTTCATCTGTGTTCATCTGTGTTTCATCTGTGGTAAAAATTTCCCCGATGATTCCCACCAAAAAAGCCTGATCTTACTCTTACACTACCAATGCGCTTGGGACATGATATGATCCTATATAAAGATTGTAATGATGCTCATTCTTACAGGAGTTATCGCAATACTTGTCTACTGTTCTTTTTGTTTCTTTGCCACAGTTTAAGCATCCGCATCTGGGTTTCTTCGGCATTGGCATAGATAGCACCGCAAATAAAAGATAATATAATAATTATCCAATAATTTCTCATAAAAACTCCGCGTACCTCTGCGTTAACCTCTGCGTACCTTGGCGTTAAAAAAATATAATTCCGATGCAACCAGAATAACCTAATCCGATCGCATATTACAATAATTCAGACATCTAGTTAAAATTCAACGCTAAAGTAGAAACGCTAGTTAGGATAGTTTATAGCCAGCTGATTAAAAGAAAAGCGCTAGCAGCATCAAAAGCAGGAGAACAAATCATGGGGATGACCCTCACAGAGAAAATTTTGGCCCGCGCCGCCAAGCGGTCTGTTGTTGTACCGGGGGAAAATATTTGGGTTGACGTGGATGTACTGATGACCCACGATGTATGTGGCCCAGGAACGATCGGCGTTTTCAAGCGCGAATTTGGTGCGGATGCCAAAGTTTGGGATAAGGAAAAAATCGTCCTAATTCCCGACCACTACATCTTCACTGCTGACGAACGCGCTAACCGGAATGTGGATATCCTGCGTGATTTTGCGAAGGAACAGAGTATTAAATATTTCTACGATATCACCGATCGCAGTAACTTCAAAGCTAACCCAGATTACAAAGGTGTCTGTCATATAGCCCTCGCGCAAGAAGGTCACACCCGTCCAGGTGAAGTGCTTTTTGGCACAGACTCTCACACTTGCAACGCTGGTGCATTCGGTCAGTTTGCGACTGGGATTGGCAATACCGACGCCGCCTTCATCATGGGAACTGGTAAACTGCTGATTAAAGTGCCAGCTACCATGCAGTTTGTCCTTGATGGGGAAATGCCAGATTACTTGTTGGCGAAAGATTTAATCCTGCAAATCATTGGGGATATCTCGGTAGCTGGCGCTAACTATCGGACAATGGAATTTACTGGTAGAACTGTCGAAGCGATGTCGATGGAAGAGAGGATGACGCTGTGCAATATGGCGATCGAAGCTGGCGGCAAAAATGGTACAGTTGCCGCAGATGACACTACCTTTGATTATCTGCGCGATCGCACCAACAAACCCTTCGACACATTCTACACCGACCCCGACGCCCAATTCTACAGCCAACACCACTACGATGTCAGCAAATTAGAACCCGTCGTTGCCAAACCCCACTCCCCAGACAACCGCGCCTTAGCACGAGAATGTCGTGATGTCAAGACCGATCGCGTTTATATTGGTTCCTGCACTGGTGGTAAAACCTCTGATTTCCTCAGCGCTGCCCGTATAATCAAAGGTCATAAGGTGCAAGTTCCCACCTACATAGTGCCTGCAACTCAGAAAGTTTATGAAGATTTGTTTACCCTCAAACACGAAGGACAAACTATCTCTGAAATTTTCTTAGAAGCTGGTTGCATTGAACCTGCTGCACCTTCCTGCGCCGCTTGTTTGGGTGGGCCAAAAGATACCTTCGGACGCATGAACGAAGCCGAAGTTTGCGTTTCTACTACTAATCGTAACTTCCCCGGTCGGATGGGGAATAAACAAGCGCAAATTTATCTCGCTTCGCCATATACAGCAGCAGCTTCTGCGTTGACTGGATATGTCACCGATCCCAGGGAATTTTTGAGTTAACCACTCCAGGTAGCAGAGGTTTAGGTACAGTAACGCAGAGTTAATATTTTCTTCTGCGTTACTCTGCCTAAAAAAATAAATTCTAGCTTCAGATGATTGTTTTGGATGTAAAAAAATAATGGGTTTGGTTTTTCCGGTAATTACAGTTCCACGAGATGCGCCTGAAGATTATGAACCACTAAGCACCAAAGAAGAAGGAGAAGAAGGAGCGTTCTGGTTTCACGATCCCAATTTAGATCTTTGCCTTTATAAAGAAGCTACACCTAATACAGGAGAAGATTGGGCAGAGAAGATTGCATCAGAGTTGTGCGCTTTGCTTAGGCTACCCCATGCTGAGTATCATCTGGCAACATATAACGGTAAACGCGGCACTATTTCAAGATCTTTTGTACCCGAAGGGGGAATTCCTATCCTTGGTAATGAAGTTCTTGCTCCCATAGTGCCAGACTATCCAAAAGACCCCAGAGATTTGTCTGGACACACAATAGATATAGTATTCAGATCCCTTAAAGAATCCTCTGTCGAGTTACCAATAGACTGGACACCACCAGAGGGCATTAAAACTGCGGTGGATGTTTTTGTAGGATACTTACTTTTGGATGCTTGGGTTGGGAACAGCGATCGACACCATCAAAACTGGGAATTGATACAATACAAAGGACTATCAGCAAAGGTGCAAACCACTTATCTCGCGCCAACATACGACCACGGTTCCTGTCTGGGTCGGGAATTGCCTGATGAAAAACGCCTTTTGAAGCTTAACAACGGCTCTGTCGAAGGATATGTGACAAAATGCCGCTCCTACTTTTATGCTAGAGTTGAGGATAAGAAACCACTCAAGACTTTCGAGGTGTTTCGTGAAGTGGCGGGTCGCTATCCTGATGCCGCCTCAGTATCGCTGGACTATTTAGCAAAAGTCTCACTTCGTGATACATTAGACTTGTTTCGCCGTATTCCAAGCGATCGCATCTCAGAAACAGCAATTAAATTTGCCCAAAAAATCCTTGAGTTAAATCAACGCAGGTTACTCGATCTGCATATTATACAGTGATGATGAAAACGCTTTTTTTGGCTTGGCAAGACGCAAACAGTGGAGATTGGTTTCCCATCGGCAAATTAACATTTGATCGAAAAATGTACGAGTTTGCTTATACAAAAGGTATCCTTGAAGCCATAGAAAAGTGTGGATTTGAACCACTATACTCATTGCCAGATCTGAATAAAGTATACAGATCTGTTGAACTTTTTCCTTTATTTTCCAATCGAGTGCTGTCGCGATCGAGACCAAACTACAAAAATTTTGTGGAATTGTTGAATCTACCTCAGCACGAAGACGATCCCATTACGTTGCTAGCTCGTAGTGGTGGGCAAAAGGCAACAGATAAGTTTGAGGTATTTCCCTGTCCAGAACGGGATGAAAATGGATTGTACCACATCCACTTTTTTGTACGTGGATTGCGACATTTACCACCAGCATCTCTCGATAGAATTAACAAACTTCAGAAGAATGAATTGTTGCGACTGGTTCACGATTTTCAAAATCCTTACGATCGCAACGCATTGATGTTACGGACAAACGAATCTTTTCCAGGCGATCTATATTTTGTAGGTTATTGCCCTCGCTATTTGGTAGATGATGCTTTCAATTTTATCGGCCAAAATCCAGAAATTGTACATATCCAGGTAGAGCGCGTTAACCTAGTACCAACACCCCTACAGTTCCGTTTGTTGTGCAATATGACTGCGCCTTGGCCTGATGATTTTCACCCGTTCTCTAGTCCAATGTATCAGCTAATCCGTGCTGATATTGCAACTGCAAGTAGAGCGAATTAAATCTAACTAAAGAGTGGACTAAAGCCCGTATTTCAAAATATCGACTGAACATGATATAAAGGAACAATAAACTATGCAAAGCTTAACATTACGTCAGCGTGTTGGAGAAGATGGTATCTTACATTTAGATGTGCCTGTAGGGTTAAATGATGCTGAGTTAGAAGTGACAATAACATTCAAGAAAGTTACACCAGTCACGACCTTATCGGAGGAATTAGAGTGGAAAGAGTTTATAGAAAGAACTTATGGAAGTTGTGCTGATGACCCAATTGTGATAGATGATGAGGGAATATCAACACTATTAGACGAAAACATGGAAGGAGTTTTTGAATAGTCAGAATTAATGGAATGATTTATTTACTAGACACCAATGTTTGTGTCAGATACTTAAACGGTCGTTCTGTACCAATTCGAGAAAGAATACTGGCCACTAATTCTCAAGATATCGCCGTGTGTTCTGTGGTAAAATTCGAGTTATTTTATGGCTCATTAAGAAGTAATAATCCAGAGCGTAGCTTAGAAAGACAACAACAGTTTTTAAATCGCTTTGTCTCTTTGCCTTTTGATGATACAGCAGCCACTATTGCATCTAGAATTCGTGCCAATCTAGCTGCTGGTGGAACTCCTATTGGTGTTTATGATATTCCGATCGCAGCTATTGCGATCGCTAATAATCTAATCCTAGTTACTCACAATACAGAAGAATTTAATCGAGTAGAAGGATTACAGATTGAGGATTGGGAGAGTGCTTAAAAAAACAGACTTAACTAACTTTGTACAAACGAAAAAAATGTGTGCGTGCAAATAAAGAGGAATGAGGTACGTTATTGCGCTTTAGCGCTAAAGCGCAACAACGTACCTATTAACAATTCTCAGGTTAACTTACAGCCGCAACTTCCGCTTTTAAAGTAGCATAAGCCCAATCTAACCAGGGAAGTAAAGCTTCAATATCTGCGGTTTCTACCGTTGCGCCTCCCCAAATCCGCAATCCAGGTGGTGCAGCGCGATAGGGGGCAATATCATAAGCAACTTGTTGCTTTTCTAGCAGTTTCGCCAACTTGTTCGCGAATTTTGCTTGGTCTTCTGCATTCAGGCTGGTAAACCAAGCATCGATAATTTTCAAGCAAATTGAAGTACAAGAGCGAATTTCCGGTTTTTCAGCCAGAAAATCAGCCCAGTTGCTTTTTTCAACCCATTTAGCGATCGCACTTAAATTAGCTTCGCTACGACTAATTAAACCAGGAAGACCGCCCACACTTTCTGCCCAATTTAAACCATCAATGGCATCTTCTACGCACAACATCGAGGGCGTATTGATGGTATCGCCCTTAAAAATCCCCTCGATCAACTTACCTTTTTGGGCTAGATGAAAGATTTTCGGTATGGGCCAAGTGGGTTGATAGCTTTGGAGTCGTTCCACTGCGCGAGGTGAGAGAACAATTATACCATGCTGTGCTTCCCCACCCAACACTTTTTGCCAAGAATAGGTCACGACATCCAATTTGTGCCAAGGGATATCCATCGCAAAAGCAGCCGATGTTGCATCGCAAATAGTCAATCCTTGGCGATCGTCCGCGATCCAATCTCCATTAGGAACTCTGACACCGGAAGTGGTGCCATTCCACAAAAACACAACATCGTGGCTAAAATCAACCTGGCTCAAATCCGGTAAACTGCCGTAGGGCGCTTTCATCAGGCGTAGATCGGCTATTTTCAACTCTTCTACGACATCTTTCACCCATTCCTGGCCAAAACTTTCCCATGCCAGGATATCAACGGGTCTTTGTCCCAGTAGCGACCATAATGCCATTTCTACTGCGCCCGTATCGGAAGCAGGAACGATACCTAGACGATAATCGCTGGGAATGCCTAAAATTTTCTTGGAGCGATCGATCACTTCTGCCAGTTTGGCTTTACCATCTTCAGAACGATGGGAACGACCGACACAGGCATTTTGAAGCCCAGAAACAGACCAGCCTGGGCGTTTGGCACAAGGCCCAGAGGAGAAATGGGGAACGTGAGGCTTGGTTGTTGGAGGTGTAAGAGATTCTGACATTTCTTAATTGAGTTCAATAGTTACGGGCGTTACAGACAAATATCTCACTTGTCTGGTACAAGCTTCGTTTAAAAAGTTACTGTACTACTACGCCCTGTATTTCCTTAGCAAAAGCGAAAAGGAAATGCAATTGTTCTCATGTTAGCACTACCATTACCACTTTTTGTAAGGTAAAAATTTTCCATTCATAATCACTTTCACCCGATCGCCTTTGGGATCTTCTTCTTTCTCCACATCCAAAGTAAAGTCGATCGCACTCATAATTCCATCGCCAAACTTCTCGTGAATGACTTCTTTTAAAGCCATTCCATAAACTTGCATAATTTCATAAAAACGATAAATCAAAGGATCGGTAGGAACGATCGGCCCCAATCCTTTCACAGGATATTCTGTCAGTTCTTTAGCATAAATCGAGCCAAGTCCTAAAGCTTCAACTAATTTATTTGCTTCTTCTGGTGAAGCACTTGCCTGACGGTAAATTACGGCGGCAATCCATACTTCATCTCGTCCCAAAAGCTTTTCCAAATCGGCAAAGCTGACTTTCCTTTCTTTCTTGGCATTTAAAAGTTGTTTGGTTATTTCTGGAATCATCATCAAAAACTCCACAAATAGGGTGAGCATTGCCCACCCTATATCTTTGTGTGTTAATGTTTTTGTGCTTAAAAAGACAAATTTTGATGCGATCGCAAAAAATATTCCACTTGGGCTGCCGTGGGTTGAGCTGCGATCGCACCCGGTTTCATTGCCGTCATAGCACCCACAGCACTGGCATAGGTGACAATGCGTTTGGCAGTATCGCGATCGCTAAGGGCTTTAATGCCATACTGGCAAACTTGGTGAACGAACCCAGCCACAAAACTATCGCCAGCACCAGTAGTATCTATAACATCCACTGGGAAAGCAGGCAACTTACCTTCGCTTTCTGACAAATAGTAAGCACAGCCATGTTCGCCAGCGGTTACTAAGACCCCTTCGCAGTCATTAAGTTTGTGAGCGATCGCACAGGGGTCGGTTGTATCAAACAGCCATTCGGCTTCTTCGGAAGAAAGCTTAATGAAATCAACCCGCTTCATCAAGTCGTGGATGACGTGACTGGCGAGTTCTGGGTAAGGCCAAAATACGGAACGCCAATTGACATCTACCAAAATTTTGAGATAATACTCATCTGCCAGATGGAGCGCTCGTGCGATCGCTTCCCGACTTTGGGGATAAGCCAGTTCCAGAGTTCCCAAAACCAAAAAATCGGCCTCTTCCAATAACCTTACAGGCAGATTTGAGGCTTGCAGGCGGGTATCGGCAAATTCTGTGGTGTCGTGATTTCCAAAACCGACAAAACTGCGATCGCCCGAAAGCGATCGCACAACATAAACTTGCCTAGTTGGCGCACTTGCATGACGCTGAACCCCGGTTACATCCACACCAACCGTGTCTAGCAGCTGCACCAAGGTATTCCCCGGTTCATCCTCACCGACACATCCAATAAATCCAGCTGATGTACCCAACTTCACCAAAGCGCAGGCAACATTCGCCGGGGCCCCCCCAGGATAGGGAGTCCAAGATTCAACCTGTTCGAGAGGGCGTCCCGGTCGATCCGCCAAACAGTCGAACAAAACTTCACCAAAGCAGAGAACACGGGTATGACTCACAGTTGCATTCCTTGAAATGCTCTATAGCAATAACTAAGAAAGAGCTTACTGCGATCGACACAAAAGTTAACATCTTCTCCCGTGATACCGCGCCAGGGGTCAAGAGTTAGCACGGGGGAAGATTCCTTGTCCCATCGATCACCGACAGATTGCGATCGCACCCGATCCAGATGCCAAACCTTTGGAATTATAGCCCTTCAGACTTAGCATTAGGTAAAATTACAATAGGTAGATTTACAGGGTATAGGAATCCATTATGGCTGGTCGCATATCTGGGGCTCCGGCGTCCCTCTCAGATAGAGAAGTGCAAATTATCGAGTTGGTAGCTGCTGGCTTAACCAACGAGAAGATTGCCGATAAGCTGGAGATTAGCAAGCGAACCGTTGACAACCACATTAGCAACATATTGACCAAAACAGCGACCGACAACCGGGTAGCACTGGTGCGTTGGGCTTTGCAGTGGGGCAAAGTTTGTATTGATGAGGTCAACTGCTGCACGCTGCCAACATACAGGGATGAAATAATTGCATAAAAAAGGTTACCGAAAAACGAGAATCAGCCCCTGACTTCACGCTTATCGATGTAAGGGATTCGCGGCCCACGCGCCTTGCGTCATTAATTACGATACAAGGCTCTAGCCTGGAGTTCCCGTTATAGCGGTACTCCGCTTGACGGTGGGGACTTCACTTTAGCGATCGCAGACATATCCTCCACTCGCGATGTTTGGGGGCGTCAGGCCCATTTCGTCCGGATGCTAAGGATAGAATAGCAACAAAACTTAAAGACTAAAGCTAACAGTGCGTCACTATCCGGTAGTACTCTGAAAAACAACTACTCAATCGGTAGAAAATCATCTCGAAAGGGAAAGCAATCATGGTTCAACGTGGTTCTAAGGTCAGAATTCTCCGCAAAGAGTCCTACTGGTTCCAAGATCTAGGAACAGTTGCCTCTATCGATCAAAGCGGCATCAAATATTCAGTTATCGTTCGCTTTGATAAAGTCAACTACGCTGGCGTCAACACCAATAACTTCAGTCCGGATGAACTGGTAGAAGTTGAAGGCGCGAAAGCAGGAGCGAAAAAAGGCACGACACCTTCCGGTGGCTACCAAACACCAGTCGAAGCAGGTATCCGCAAGACAGGCGCTGCCAGCAAAACTACCACCAAGGCTACTGCCGAGCCAGAGTCTGGAAGTAGCGATCCCCTTGTCGAAGGCGGCCCCAATCAGGGAACTGAAAAGCGTTAACTTGTGCCAGAACTGCCAGAGGTTGAAACAGTTAGACGGGGCCTCGATCGCGTGACCCTCGATCGGCAAATAGAGGGTGGGGATGTGTTGCTAACGCGCACTGTTGCCCACCCTGTTTCTGTTGCCGATTTTCTAACTCGGCTGCAAGGTGTCAAAATTGCCCAGTGGCATCGGCGCGGCAAATACCTGCTGGCAGAACTCGTAAAAGCAGAGTGGGAGAGTGGGGAAGTGGGAGAGTGGGGGAAAGAACTTCCCAATCTCCAGTCCCCAGTCCCCAGTCCCCAATCCAAGGCTGGCTGGCTGGGAGTTCACCTGCGGATGACAGGTCAGCTACTGTGGCTGCATAGAGATGAGCCATTACAGAAACACACGCGGGTGCGACTGTTTTTTGAAGAAAACCGCGAGTTACGCTTTGTTGACCAGCGTACTTTCGGTCAGATGTGGTGGGTAGCGCCGACAGATAAACCTGAAAACGTGATTTCGGGGCTAAAAAAATTGGGGCCTGACCCTTTTTCCGCTGAGTTTTCCGTCGAGTACTTGGCTGGACAATTGCAAAACAGCCGCCGCCCCATCAAAACGGCACTCCTGGATCAGGAGTTGGTAGCTGGACTGGGCAATATTTATGCAGATGAAGTTCTGTTTGTGAGCAAAGTACGACCGACGACGATGTGTTCGGCTTTGAGCCGGGAGCAAATCGAGGGCTTGCACAGTGCCATTATTCAGGTGTTGCAAGCGGCAATTGAGGCCGGAGGAACGACTTTTAGCAATTTTCTGAATGTTCAGGGCGTTAACGGTAACTATGGCGGTGTCGCTTGGGTTTATCAACGCGCCGGATCACCTTGTCGCGTCTGCGGGACGGCTGTTGGACGATTTAAGTTGGCGGGCCGATCGTCTCATTTTTGTCCCCAGTGTCAGAGGTAGGGAAGTCAAAAGTCAAAAGTCACTCATTCAAAAGAAAAAAAGAGGCTAGGGGAGGGGTCATACCAAATCCGCAACGATTACCCCCTTTATGTCTCTAGGCTGTAGAGACGTTTCATGAAACGTCTCTACAATGTTTAGGCCAAAAATTCTCATGGGGTAACCAACCCGGATTTGGTATCAGGTGCGATCGCAATGTTGTAACAACTTCTACGAGTAGCTGATAATTGTGAATAAACAAGTGAAAAAATTCTCAAAGGGCAGGCTATGGCCATAAAAAAGGGCGATCTAGTTCACGCTGTTCGGGAAAAGTTGGACAATAGTCTAGAAGCTAAAGCCAGCGATCCGCGCTGGCCACCCTATCTGTTTGATAGTAAAGGCGAAGTTGTAGACTTGCGGGGTGAGTATGCCCTGGTGAAGTTTGGTAAAGTTCCAACTCCGAATATGTGGCTGCGCGTCGATCAGTTAGAAGCAGCAAAATAACCTTCTTACGGACACCAAATCTGCTGCCCTTCATATCTGCGCTGAATCGGTACCCCAGAACATCGAAGTGGCGAATCAAATGTTAGCAGCCACATCGAACAACTTTACTCCTTTCGGGGGTTATATTTCTTTTGAGCGATGTTAACATCGCTCTTTTTTTAACTTAGTTAATGAACCAGACGGGAATTATAGCAAAGTGCTGAGTGCAAACACAGTTGCTTCTTTGCGGGGAATAGCTCTATACTGTCCTAACATATCTGATTATGGCTATACAACTTTTGCAGTCAAAATCCTTCTGGAGAAGGATTGCAAACGAGTCCATGTTTTTGGTTGAGTTAAAAAAGGCGATCGCATCAGGTGAGTGAGATACAGAGAAACCGGGTTTCGCAGACGTTACCCGGTTTCTTGTCCTTCATCCAACTGAAAACCGCTATAAAGAATCAGGGAGCGTTATGAATGTTTTACCAGATGATCTGCAAACTGAACTACCTGTTGAGTTAAATACACAAGCTCGCCGTATTGTTTATGACTCCCAGAAAACTATTTACACTTTGCTGTTAGATATTGTCAGGATAAAAGACCCAGCCTTTGTTCTGTCTTTATTTAAAGACCTATTTATTAATTTGGTTGAAAATGTAAACTCTGCCCCTTCACAGGCGATTCAGGAAATTGTTTTTGCCAATAATGAGGAGGAATTTAAAAATACGCTCAAGCGTTGTTGTTATATTTTAGTTAACAATTGGGAAGCAGCCAGAGATCATCAAGCTATTCGGGAATTAATTGCAATACTCTCAGAGCCCTTAATTAGTCAAAATACCACTTCTAAAAAGTTGCGCCTGATTAGAAAATGGCTGAATAATTTTATAAAGAGTAAAGACTACCAAGATCTAAAAATGTTCGCTTTGAAACATGAAGACCGGGAAAAAGGTCACTGGAGTTACCGTTATACTTCTTATTTGTTAGTTCCTCAATACATCGATCGCACCAATCCAATTGAACAACGAAAAGCCGCTAGAACGCTATCCAAACAACTGAAAGATAAGTTCAAATTAGATCTGGCTATGTACACATCTCGTGCCGCGTCTGCTGGAACAAGAGACAAGACGCTAAAGAATCCAACTGGTTTGGGAGATGAAGTAATTAATCTAATTAAAATGATTGTAGCAAGACGAGGACAGTTCAATTATGTAAGCTTAGCTAATATTTTTATTCAACAAACTCAAGATCTTACCTACAAAGATTTCAAGCGTAGCCTCCAGAAATACCTAATTTTTTGCTTGGCTAATAAACAGTTGGCAACAACTCTCAATATCAAGCTAAGTGAAAAGTTAAACGTTCTTTATGAGAGTTATGACGCGGAACCAATAAACAAGCTACTTTTACTAAAAACTTGCGAAGGAGTCATTGAGTTTTTAACAACAGAAAATTATCAGTCACCTTCGGAACTGTTTCTTTTGTTAATTTTTCAAAAAACTCCGCTGACTTTAGTCATTTTACTTCTAAATATCGTTTTGATATGCAAGCCGTCTCGCCTACGTCTAGAAGGGGGTATCGCCGATTTGATTCGATACTATGAAAAATTTTCTGAGTCAGACTGTCAGTTGATAATTAAATTTGTGGAATTTTTTAATGTTACATTTACTATTTATGCTGAAGACGTGGAATATAATTTAATTAAGATAAATAATGATGATTCAGATGAGGGTTCGATTGCTGAGTGGGAGGATTATCGGGTTTTCTCCCAACTAAAGGGGAATGCCAAACCAGATGCTGACCCTTTAGATGAAAAAAAGTCATTATAACTCATGATATCACTTCCCTTCGCTGCTTAAAAACTGTATAATTGATATCACCATTGGAGAAAGGCCAGAACTTATTATGGGAATCAAGAAAATAATTTCTTACGTCCTTTTAATCTTCATACCCATTTCCATTGCCGCTGAATATTTACACTGGGGTTCGCTGACAGTCTTCATCACATCGGCTTTAGCCATTGTACCCCTAGCAGTGTGGTTAAGCACTGCCACTGAAGAAATTGCGATCGTTGTTGGCCCCTCAATTGGCGGTTTGTTAAATGCAGTCTTTGGCAATGCTACCGAACTGATTATTGCCTTAGTTGCGCTTAAAGCGGGATTGGTTGACATTGTTAAAGCAAGTATTACTGGAACCATTATCAGCAACTTACTCCTAGTCATGGGACTTTCCATGTTTTTGGGAGGATTGCGCTATAAGGAACAGGAATTTCAGCCGGTTGTGGCGCGGGTGAATGGTTCAAGCATGACTCTGGCAGTGATTGCAATTGTTTTGCCGACAATGGTAATTTATACCTCAAATGGAGTTGCCGAAACTGCCATTCGCAATCTTTCGCTGACAGCATCTGTAGTATTAATCGTAGTTTATGCTTTAACGTTGGTTTTTTCATTGAAAACTCACAGTTATCTTTACGATGTGGGAATAGTAGATTTAGAATCTGAAACTCCCAAAGATGCTGAAGGTGAGTCAACTCACAAACCTAATTTGTGGTTGTGGATAGGTGTGTTGTTGGCATCTACTATAGCAGTTGCCTTTGAGTCAGAAATTTTCGTTGGAGTTGTGGAAGAAACAACGAAAAGTTTGGGTTTGACTCCACTTTTTACTGGTGTTGTGCTTTTACCTATAGTTGGCGGTGCAGCAGAATATGTAACAGCGGTTGGCGTAGCAATTAAGAACAATATGGACTTATCGGTTTCGGTTGCTATGGGGTCTAGCTTGTTAGTTGCGCTGCTAGTAGCTCCCATGTTAGTTTTGGTAGGGGTGGCGATCGGTCAACCGATGGATTTAAATTTCAATCCTTTTGAGGTAGTGGCGGTAATAATTGCGGTTTTAGTCGCTAATCTCATCAGTTTGGACGGACGTTCTAACTGGTTGGAGGGAGCATTGTTGTTGGCAACTTACATAATTTTAGGTGCGGCTTTTTATTTTCACCCGCCAGTGTAATCGTCCAACTCTGTGAGCGATCGCCAAAAAACCGCGCCCCGACACGCAGAAGAAGCCAGATTACTCTTCCCTCCCCCCGTTGCGGGGGGATTGAGGGGGGTTCCATCGCCTCTACGATTCCACTTCAGCCGCCCTACATCTGCCTATTGGTAGATGTACTTTGTCATAGAAATTTGACTTTAAGCCCAATTTATGTAAAACGGTAACATACACTACAGAAGTTTACAAAAGTTTGCTGTTTTTGTGTCGGGGATCACACCAAAGTGAGCCTTTAGAGCGCTACTCTAATAGACAGTGATGCCTTCGGGATCGCTTGACTTAACTTTTAACCCCGATTTAGATAACTCCATAGGAGGCCAAATTTATGCAATTCAGTTATCGCGGTGCTACCTACGAAAACGACATACCTACCGGCGAATTTACTGAAGGCGAGATTGGCGGTAAATACCGGGGTCAAGATTGGAGATATAGCTATCCCAGACATATTCCTGTGCCGCAACCAACGCCTAACTTAAGATATCGCGGTGTTAACTACTGCCCCAATCCTCGTGCAACCGCAGAAGCTTGTTTTACAGCACCAGCAGCAGAAGAGAGTCCTGTTAGAGTTATGTCAACCTCTGGCAGCTGTCGCAAAATTTTGGATAAGGTGGAAGAAACTCACTTAGCTAATATCCGTCGCCGTCTGGAGTACCGCCTGCAAGTTGCTAGAGATAAGGGCGATCGCGATTTGCTGCGGATGTTGGAAACAGAATCAAAGCAGCTAGTTAGACAATACTGCTAGTTTTCTAGGCAGATGAAATAGCATTGCCCATAAAAGTTATAGGGTCTGGGGGATAAAAGCGATCGCATTTGGCGATCGCTTCTTTTTTTTCTTAGATCGATAACTTCTCCCTCTTAGCCCCCTCCCCGTAGACGGGGAGGGGGTTTGGGGGTGGGGTCTTACGAATACGCCTCCATCGGCAAACAAGAACAGACAAAATTGCGATCGCCAAACGCATTGTCAACGCGCCCCACCGCAGGCCAGAATTTATGTTCGCGAGTCCAAGGCGCGGGATAAGCAGCTTGTTCGCGAGAATAAGGATGATTCCATTGGGAAGTAATCAGACTTTCTGCCGTGTGGGGTGCATTTTTCAGCAGATTATCGTGAATATCTGCCTTACCTTGTTCGATTTCCGCAATTTCTTTGCGAATAGCAATCATCGCATCGCAAAAACGGTCTAACTCTTCCTTAGATTCGCTTTCCGTCGGTTCTACCATCACCGTACCCGCCACAGGCCAAGATACAGTAGGGGCATGAAAACCGTAATCCATCAGACGCTTAGCAACATCCTCCACTTCAATAGAGGCAGATTTTTTGAGCGATCGCAAATCCAAAATACACTCATGCGCCACAAAACCAGCCTTTCCTTGATAAAGAACTGGATAATAAGACTCTAACCGACGAGCAATATAGTTAGCATTCAGAATTGCCACCTTAGTTGCTTGGGTCAAACCCCCGCCACCCATCATCGCGATGTACATCCAAGAAATCACCAGGATACTGGCGCTACCCCAAGGCGCAGCGGAAACAGCACCTATCGATTTTGGATTTTGGATTTTGGATTTTCGATTTTCATCTCCAATTTGGACAACAGAATGACCCGGTAAAAACGGCACCAAATGCTGTGCCACCCCGATCGGCCCCATTCCTGGCCCACCGCCACCGTGAGGAATACAGAAAGTTTTGTGCAAATTCAAATGACAAACATCCGCGCCAATATCACCCGGACTGCACAACCCAACTTGGGCGTTCATATTCGCCCCGTCCATATAAACTTGTCCGCCATTCTCGTGAACAATAGCGCAAATTTCCTTAATTTCTGACTCAAAAACACCGTGGGTAGATGGATAAGTCACCATCAAACCAGCAAGTTGATTGCTATGTTTTTCAGCCTTATTTTTGAGGTCATTTAAGTCAATATTCCCCTGCGTGTCACAAACAACAGGAACAACCTTGAAACCGCACATCACCGCACTAGCAGGATTAGTTCCGTGGGCAGATTCAGGAATCAAACAAATATGCCGATGACTTTCACCCCGACTTTCGTGATACTGACGAATTACCAACAGTCCCGCATATTCGCCTTGAGATCCCGCATTTGGTTGTAGAGAAACTCCTGCAAATCCCGTAATTTCAGCCAACCATTCTTCCAACTGCTGAAACAAAACTTGATAACCCCGCGTTTGCGATTGAGGTGCAAACGGATGAATCTTGCCAAATTCCGGCCAAGTTACAGGTATCATCTCCGCCGTTGCATTCAGCTTCATCGTACATGAACCCAACGGAATCATTGATGTAGTCAACGACAAATCTTTACTTTCCAAGCGATGCAGATATCGCAAAAGTTCTGTTTCAGAATGATAGCAATTAAAGACTGGATGGGTGAGATAAGTACTTTGGCGATCGAAAGTTACTGGAAAAGATAGATCGACAGCAATTTCATCTACAGTAAAGGGAACATCCCCACCTGCAAAAATCTTCCAGATATCCAACAAATCTTTAACTGTAGTAGTTTCATCTAGAGAAATTCCTACAGTAGTTGTATCCAATTTCCGCAGATTAATACAACGAGTTTGGGCAGTTTCGATAATTTCTTCTTGACTGCGCGTTCCCAGTTCCACTCGCAAAGTATCAAAGTAATGCTCAGAACCGATACTATACCCTAAACGCTTCAATCCTTCTGCCAGAGTTACTGTCAGTTTGTGGATATTTTCGGCAATTTTCTTAAGCCCTTTTGGCCCGTGATAAACTGCATACATAGAAGCAATTACAGCCAGCAAAACTTGTGCAGTGCAGATATTGCTAGTTGCTTTTTCGCGGCGGATATGCTGTTCGCGAGTTTGAAGTGCTAGACGCAATGCTGTTTTGCCGTTTGCATCTTTGGATACGCCTACAATTCGCCCTGGAACTTGTCGCTTATAGTCTTCTTTGGTGGCGAAATAAGCTGCGTGGGGCCCCCCATATCCCAAGGGAACTCCAAGGCGCTGGGTGCTTCCTACCGCAATATCCGCTCCAAATTCGCCGGGGGGTGTAAGCAGAGTCAGGCTCAAAATGTCTGCTGCGACTGTGACTAAGGCACCGGCGGTATGAGCTTTTTCGATAAAATTTCGGTAATCGTAAATTGTGCCATCGCTGGCAGGATATTGCAAGATTGCCCCGAAAATTGGTTGTTCAAATTGTGAAGTTGTTTGATGATCACCAACAATGATATCAATGTCTAGGGGTTTGGCACGGGTTTGCAATACTTCAATGGTTTGGGGATGACAGTCTTTGGAGACAAAGAAGGCTTTTGCCTTATTTTTGCACAGACCGTAACTCATGGTCATGGCTTCTGCGGCTGCTGTTGCTTCATCTAATAAGGAAGCATTGGCAATTTCTAAGCCTGTCAGATCGATTATCATTGTCTGGAAGTTAAGCAGCGCTTCGAGTCGCCCTTGGGCAATTTCTGCTTGATAGGGCGTGTAGGCGGTGTACCAGCCAGGATTTTCTAGGATATTTCGACAAATAACGGGTGGGGTGATGCAGTCATGGTAGCCCATGCCAATGAGCGATCGAAACACTTCATTTTTGGACGCAATCTGTTTTAATTGAGCTAGGGCTGCATATTCACTCTGGGATGAAGGTAGTTGTAGAGAATTTTTCAGCCGAATTGCTTGCGGTACTGTTCGATCGATCAGGGCGTCAAGGGTCGGAATGCCCAGTATTTCCAGCATTTGCTCGATTTTATCCGGCGTCGGGCCTATATGCCGCCAAAGGAAGGAATTTGACTCTAGTTCAATTTGTCCTAATTGCTGCTGATTGCTAGACTGCGTATGAGTGGTGTAATTGACCACAATATCCTCTCCAGAATTGACTCCTTATTAGGTTGTAACAAGAATTCCCAAGTCATATCATGTCCTTACGCATCGGGGGATTTTAGATTTTAGATCGAATTGGCAATCTAAGGCTACCACCTATCGGCGGGGCAAGGGTTCGACTGTCCCGCCGATAGTTGGTAGCCCAAGCTAAAATCTAAAATCGCTACTCGCCCTCCACCTCGGCGCGATACTCATCAGCCGACATAGCTTCATCGAGTTCGCTTGGGTCATTGATGCGAACCTTGATTAACCAGCCTTCGCCGTAGGGGTCTTCCGACACTAGGTCTGGTGATTGTACCATAGGCTCGTTGCGTTCTACAACGGTGCCAGTGACCGCAGAGTTAAGGTCTTCGACGGCTTTAACCGATTCAATGGTTCCAAAGGCTTCTCCTTTGGTCAGGGCTTCGCCGATATCTGGCAATTCGAGAAACACAATATCGCCTAGTTGGTTTATGGCAAAGGCACTAATGCCGATCGTAGCAATCTCGCCATCCAGTCGTACATACTCGTGGCTGTCAAGGTATTTGAGGTCATCGGGATATTCTAAAGACATTTCACTTCCTCACTCTTTCAAGTAAAAGATTATACTTTAGGTAGCTTCGCAAACAGATGGCGCGATCGCACGCAGGCGGAAACTGGCAGATGCTGATTATTAATACAGATTATCGAGGTCTTTTCTACTGAAAGCGGACTCGAACAGCTTTTTAGTGTACAACGTTTCTTTAAGCGATCGCTCTGGCTTTCCCGAAATCTTTACTTGGACGATCGATCCGATGGACAAGAAAACCCTCAGACGCCTGCTAATAGGGGATTTTTCTCTTAAACGACTGGTGCGTTCCGTCATCTTTGTTTACGCTTCTTTGTGCATATACGGCTACTTTTTTACGGACTGGATGATCTTTAAGCCTCAACCCTCCACTTATCAAGACACCAAGGATATTCTCAAGCTGACTGCTGCTGATGGCGTGCAGATCTCGGCTGTTTACTTGCCCAATCCTAAAGCAACTTACACTATCCTGTACAGTCACGGCAATGCTGAAGACTTGGGAGATATGTTACCGATGCTGCGCGAATTGCAGAAGTTGGGATTTGCGGTGTTTGCTTACGATTATCGCGGCTACGGTACGAGTGGGGGAACACCTTCCGAAAGCAATGCCTATCGGGATATCGACACCGCTTACGATTATTTGACAACTAAGCTGAATGTGCCAACTCAGAAGATTATAGTCTATGGGCGATCGGTTGGTGGAGGCCCGACCGTGGATTTGGCTTCTCGCAAATCAGTGGCGGGTTTGATTGTGGAAAGCACATTTACCAAGGCGTTTCTTGTGGTGACGCGCATCCCTATTGTACCTTTCGACAAGTTCGGCAATATCGATAAAATTAAAAGGGTACGTTGTCCTGTTTTGGTAATTCACGGAACGGGTGATTCGGTGATTCCTTTTTCCCACGGACAACAACTTTTTGCTGCTGCAAATGAACCGAAGCGCTTTTTGTGGGTGGAGGGTGCAGATCATAATGAGGATCTTAGTTCGGTAGCTAGCTATTCTAAAATGCTCCGCGACTTCGGTCAACTGGTTAGTCAATCTCGAACATCGCCAAATCGGAAATAACTTTTTCTAATCCAGCAACTACCCGCGCCAGTCGATCGAAATTAATTTTATCTGCGGTATCTTGTGCGGTATGATAATAAGGATAGCGATAGGGAGCGGTATCTGTTACCATGATTCCCGGATAGCCTTCTTGCCAGAAAGACCATTGATCTGACCAACCGACACCTGGAATTTGCGCTGGTAGTGCTGCACCTTCCGAGGGGAATTGGACATGGCGGCGGAAGGATGCGATCGCATCTCTTACCAAGTCTCCAGATTTAATATTACCAATAAATCCAATAAAGTTGCCACTTGAAGGATAAACAAGATTAAGTGGAAATGGATATTTCTGAGTTCCCGGTTCATCAGAATAGTAACCCATTGTCTCTAAACTGAGCATAGCGACGATTTTATCACCGGCTTTGTGGCTGCGTTTCGCATAAACTACGCTTCCCATATCGGCAGTTTGGAAAAAAGGCGGTTCCTCATTCACAAATTCAACAAAACGCAGAGTGCGTGCTGGTTTTTTAAGAGCCAAAGCACGAGCCAATTCTAACACAGCAGCCGCACCAGTAGCGTTATCATTCGCACCGGGACTGTCGATTACAGAATCATAGTGACCGCCAATTACTACAATCTCATCTTTTCTGTTAGATCCTAGTATTTCGACTTCTATATTATCATAGTTATACTTACCAAATTTATATGTTTGTCGCTTTACTTTATAACCAGCACTTGCCAGAGAGGATTCTAAATAATTAGCTGCTGCTACTAGGTTTTTGTAGTTGGAAAAGTTATGTTCTCCCAACTTAGTAGAAAGTATTTCCACATCCTGCCGTAGTGCTTTGTCAAGACTGATTTGCTGCTGATTCAGGGGTGGTAATTGTCTGCGATAGCTGCTGAATGGCATCCTTATCATTGTAAACCAACCCCAACCAAGGATGACGCCAAGGATGATGCTGAAAATCCCTAACCTGGTCAACGCGGCTCGACTCAATAACTTCATTTTAAACATTGTTTTGTGATTAGTTTATTATGTTGTTACCCAGCCAAGTTAGTTTTGATTTATTGTGTTACCAGGTTAAACTAAGAAACTCGATTAGCAGCGCGATAAAAAGGTTTTTTGACCACAACAGCGGGATAAGCCTTACTGCGAATTTCGACTTCTAGTTGCTGGCCCAGTTTAGATAACTCAGTCGGGACATAGGCAAGTGCGATCGCTTTTTCCATTGTCGGCGACCAACTGCCACTTGTCACCTCTCCCACCTTTTCCCCATTGTGCAACACCGGGTAGCCGTGACGCGCAATATTGCGTCCTTGCATTTCCAAACCTACTAACCGACGCTGCACCCCAGCAGCTTTCTGTTCCTCCAAAACAGAACGACCGATAAAGTCGCCTTTAGTATCGAGGTGAACCAGCCAACCTAAACCAGCTTCCAGAGGTGTGGTACGATCGTCAATATCCTGCCCGTAAAGTGCCATTGCCGCTTCCAGGCGCAACGTATCTCTGGCACCCAAACCGCAGGGAACCACACCCGCCGCAATCAGACTGCGCCACAATTCCATCCCCACCGCTGGGTCTACCATCACCTCAAACCCATCTTCGCCAGTGTAACCAGTCCGAGCAATGAAAGCCGGTTTATCTAATATCGTGGCTTCCAAATGACCGAAAGCTTTTATAGGCGTAAGATCTTCCTTGACAAATTGCTGAAGATGTGCCACAGCTTGCGGCCCCTGAACAGCAATCAAAACTTGGTCTTTGGAGATATCCTGTAAAGTAACATTAGCTGATTCCAAGTTTGCCAACAACCAAGCTTTATCTCTTGTTCTAGTGGAAGCATTTACAATCATCACTCCCCATTGCTCCCCAGACTCATCCTGTCCTTGGTAATAAAAAATTATATCATCCAAAATCCCGGCGTCGGTGTTCAGCAGAACGGTATACTGAGCTTGACCTGGTTGCAAGCGACTTAAATCTGAAGGCACCAAGTATTGAAGTTTGGAAATTAAATCTTGACCCCGCAAGGTAAATTTGCCCATGTGGGAAATATCGAACATCCCCGCATTGGTTCGGATTGCGTGATGTTCTTGCCCAATACCAGTGTACTGCACAGCCATCTCCCATCCGGCAAAAGGAGTTAGTCGCGCTTTCAATTCTACCGCTAGTTCAAATAGGGGAGTGCGTAACAGAGGTAAAGGTGTTTCGGTTTGATTGCTCATCGTTTTTGGGGAACTCATTGAGGGTGAGATTGTATTGAGATTATCTCGTTAAATTTATTAATAGACTTTTTGGAAAAATGTTTAGAACCCCACCCTAACCCTCCCCGTCCACGGGGAGGGGACAAGAAATTTCTCCCCTTCCCATCCACAGGAAGGGAACAAGAAATTTCCCCCCTTCCCGTCCACGGAGAGGGGACAAGAAATTTCCCCCCTTCCCGTCCACGGAGAGGGGACAAGAAATTTCCCCCCTCCCCGTGGACGGGGAGGGGGTTAGGGGGAGGGGTTTCCAAGACTTTTGCAACAGGTCTAATCACTTCTTTTCAGCAACCTGACTGGCAATTTCATCGGTTTTCGCCGCCATGATGAAGTCGTTCTTGTGCAGTCCGCCGATCGAATGAGTCCACCAGCTTACTGTTACTTTACCCCATTCAGTGAGCAAAGCTGGGTGATGACCTGCTTTTTCCGCTATCTCGCCAACTTTATTGGTAAAGTCTAGGGCCCGCAGAAAGTCGGGAAACTTGTAGATACGTTTCAGGCGAGATTCGCCCTCTTCTTCCACAATATTCCAATCGGGAATCTGCGGCGAAAGTTGGGCAATTTCTGCCGTGGTGACGCGGGGCGAATCGGCAGTGCAGGCGGTGCATTCTTGTTGTGCTAGTTGTTCCATAGTTGTCCGTCCTCACTTAGATTAATAATTTTAGATTTGGGATTTTGGATTAGGGTTTTTGCTCGACGCTCCGACCCTGGTAGTCGGATGAAACATACCTTTTTGGTACTTTACCACAATTTGCGATCGCACAGTTAAAACCCTGGCATTTATTTTATTAACTCAAGTTGCTAATTCGTTCAATTTGCTCTTGTTCGGAATCGATATTAGGTACGTTGTTGCGCTTTAGCGCTCTTTTAGCGCTAAAGCGCAACAACGTACCTATTGAATTTGAATTATTAGGGCGATCGCTTTTTCGATACATCGGGACTAAGAATCATCAATTGTTCGCCTAATGTGCTTTCTTGAATCGCCAGAACTGGAGGACGATCATTAGGATTTGCATTTGGAGGTAAGGCGGGAAACAGATAAATCCAACCGCCACGTTCCATTAGTAAACGCCAAATTATTGGGTTTTTGGGGTTAGTAGTATCTGTTTGTTCTTGTCCTAGTATATTTCTAAATAAACCTCGATCGCCAATAATACGGTAGCCTTTCAAAGAAGGATTTATAAACTCATTTTCGAGTTTCCGTCCTAATGGTAAACGGTTTTCTGGTGCTACCAAAGTGATAACGGGCAAAGTAGAGTTTTGACCAGCATCTCGTCGCGCATCGATAGTACCTTGCCAACGCGCTAACCAATATAAAATGATTAATATCCAGAATACTATTATTATTTCATCTAAGAGCGATCGCAAAAATTTAATCGAGTTAAATTCGGCATAACTAAATTCCGTTAATGATTTTAGCTGTCGAGATAGCCAAGATTGCTGGCGTTTTTTGATGGGTGTGATAATGGGCGATCGCAAATTATCTATTTTTTCACCAATAGCATCGCCAATGGTGTGAATTAACCATAAAGTAAGGTAAATTGCAATAGCAGTGAACAAGATGGCAACGATTGTTTTCAAAATTGCCCAACCATCACCCAAAAATACTTGTAACGGCACAATAAAAAACGACTGTGCTGGTAAATCTAGCGTCGTTATTTCCAACTGAAAAAAGTAGAAATACGACCAGCGATAAATCCAACCAGTAAAGAAAAGGGCAGCACCCAGCAAACCAACAACACTGGCAACTTTGCCTAAAATATTCGGTTCCTTGGTAGTTTCGGGAGTTGGGGACACAAAACCTCTCAAATGGTAGATGGAATATATTGACACTCTCAGGTCTCGCATACACTGAGATTCTACAGACAGAATTAGACTTTGGGAAGTTCCCAAAGCCTAATTCTCGCTACGGTCGTCAAACACCGTCTACCCAGTAGTGCTAAGTCTAAGCTTAGATTCCTGGCTACTTTCTTGAGAATGTTAGCAGCGCCATTTAGGTCTGCGTTGATTAAAAAACCTTGAGATGACTGATACAAACCTCGTTTAATTCGCCTTCCAGATGCTTTCCACCCTTCTGGTTTTTCACCATACTTGGGTAGGGAGTCTCCATCTAAATAGCTAGCTTTTGAAGTATAGGCTTCTTCAGTTTCCTCAAATCTAATTCCGTGCAAATCACAAAGCTGTTCAAGCCTGTCTTTGAGCTTACCCAAAGGCATTTGAACAAATTTCTGATTGTGAAATCTACCCATATTGGCGTTAGCTTTAAATCCTTCATTCCAACCAACTACTAAAGTGCCAATTTGGTAGGTTAGGCAATGGTTGATAATCAATTTTACTGCTTTGTTAATACCGTCACGCATTTGATGGTTGCGTTTACGAGTAACTCTGTCCAACCAATTATCCCAGTAACTTTCCGGCTTGCCTTCTTTACGGGTTGATACTTTCTTGTTCCATAATTGATTCATCGCTTTCAAGGCGCGAGCGTCAATCAACATAGAATTGCCCAAAGTATCCACACAAGCAGCCAAATTATCCGTAGTACCCAAGTCAATTGATAACGCTTGGTTAATATCTAGCTCATGTTTTTGTTTCTCCACTTCATAAGACATTTCCAAATAAAAAGCACCATTTTTAGGGAGGATAGTAAACTCTTTAACTTTTGAGTAATCGATGTTTGTAGGCATCTGTAGGAAAAATTCAGCAACGCCAAACCATCTTTTTACTGTTAGTCCTAAAGCGAATCTAAGCTGATTGTTAATCAATTTAGGTTTTTGACCACTTGAGTTGGGGTAAGCAACCTTAAATAGCTTAGAGCCTTTAAGATAGTTAGGCGGTTTTGGCTTAAAATGCAGCTGACCTTTGATATACAAGTCTCTTAATTGTTTGAAAGACCTGAATGTTTCCGTAACGGACATCAATGTTTGTTGCATTGGTATTGATGGCATTGATTGAGCTAGTAATGATTTTGCTACGCTCGGCTCATATACTAGGTCAAATTTCCCGGTTAGTATTCTGCCAGTTTTAAATAAGATTTGACGAGCAAAATACACCCCAGTATTATAGAGTTTACCTGATTGTTGACAGAGATACTCTAATAACGCTTTAGTTTCTTCATCCGGAGATAGCCGAACTTGCTGAGCTCCCATTGATTTATTGTTTTTAGCCATTGGTTTCACCTACCTTGGCTTTGTTGACCTTCCTATACTAATCGACTATCTTAGGATTGTCAATAGCAATAGAAAAAACAACAATTAATTATGCTGACTCAGGAAGACTACAAAACCCTTAACCATGTCAAATTCCTGGTTAATTACCATTTTGTCTGGATACCGAAGCGCAGAAAGAAGGTTTTAATAGGAGATATCGCAACAAGGACTAGGCAAATCTTTGCTGAACTGGCTATAGAAAAGGGTTGGGATATTCTAGCTTTAGAGATAGCACCTGACCACATTCATTTGTTTGTTAGTGTCAAACCCACGGACACACCGCATTTGGTGATAAAAGCCTTTAAAGGTCGTTCCAGTTTTTATTTGAGAAAGGAGTTTCCCCAACTAAAAAAACTGCCTTCACTTTGGACTAGCAGCTATTTTGTGAGTACCGCAGGCAATGTGAGCAGTGAAGCGGTTAGAAGATATATTGAAGACCCACATCACGGATAATATAGAGAAGACCACTGTGGTTAAAACCACCCGTGTCGCTTATATCTCAGCCCTAAAGGGACTGAGTTTTACGCTTACCGTGTATTCTTATAAGTGTAGCTTCAAGTTAACCGAACGAGTAAACTCGCGGTTACACGGGCAAAGCCTGCGAAGGCAGGCTCAAGAGTTCTAGCCCGCGTCGGCGGGCTTGGTTTGTGTAGCCCCAGGCTTTAGCTTGTGGGGATATATCAGCAAAATGGTTATGAAAGCTTTTTTCAAGATATTGGTTGTGGCACTTGTAGCGACAGCGCCCCAGTTGGCGGGAGATACCCACGTCGCTACCAGTCAGAATGTACCGACGGGAAACTTCCTTACGGCACAAGTCAAGGCAGATGAGGCATCTGTACCTGTAGCATTGCCCAATTTGGCAGACATTTTTCTCAAAGGCGGTGAGTCGTGGAGTGGTCGCGTTACGGCGATTGATTCCCAAACGCAAAAGTTATCGATTCAGCGAAATGGTATTACCTCCATACCCCTCAGCCAAGTTGAGAAAGTGGTTTTTAGGGAGAGTGGTTTAGTTTACAAAGCTAGTGGACAGCCAGTTATCCGAGGTGATGGAACAGTACCCGCAGCCAAGCAACCTGGAGTGGTGTCCCCCTGACTGCTTTTCGCGTGCAAGACCCGATGAGAGGTCAAGCAGAAGTGAGATTGGGGCCACCTGTAGTTTCTAGATTGCGATTGCAGGGTATTGTTTCGGTGGCGAAAGATAGGACTTATGTGGTGGATGAAATGCAATTTGATTTGCAAAAAAGGACGATGACTATTATGGCGACGCCGTATTAGGTTAATCGTGTAAGCTGTTAGATAGTAACTCAAGTTGCTAGCTATATAATTGATGCTAGAATTAGGTACGTAGTTGCGCTTTAGCGCTCTTATTACAACTGGGATAAGAGCGCTGAAGCGCAACAACATACCTTTATGCAAGTAGCTAGCAACTTGCGTTAGTAGTAGGGAGGAAAAAATATGAAGATTAAAGGGATTAAGCGGGGAAAAACTATTGAACTGTCAGAAGAAGTTAATATTCCTGATGGTCAAGAAGTGAATATCCAGATTGAGGTGATTCAGCAAATGAGTAACGAGGAAAGGGTGAAAAAGATGAAAGAATTACTTGCTAATTGGGAAGAAAAAGAAGATTTTGTAAATACAATAAAAATGCTAGAGGAAGAGAAAAAATCTCAATGGGAAAAACTTTACGGAAACCAATCATAAATTAAGGTGAGAAAATTGTGTATTTGCTAGACACAAACATTTGTAGTGCAATCATCAACGATCATCCTCAAGCAGTGGCTAGATTTTACCCAATATTCAGCCAGTGTTGCCTTTCGACAATTGTGATGGCAGAACTGTATAAGTCTGCATACTGCTCTCAAAAAGTTGAAGCAAATCTCAGAAATATCCACAACTTTATGGAGTTGATACTCACTATTGTTCAATTTGATAAAGATGCTGCGATCGAATTTGCTAAAATCCAGGGTGAGTTAAAAGTAATAGGCAGACCTACAGAGGATATAGACGCGCTCATTGCGGCGGTGGCTCGATCGCGTGGAGATATTTTGGTAACTCACAATACTAGGGATTTCATCAATATTCCAGGGTTGCAATTAGAAGATTGGTTAGAGGAATAGGAGAAAATAGAATAATGAAAATTAACGGCATCAAGCGGGGAAAAACTATCGAACTGTCAGAAGAAGTTAATATTCCTGATGGTCAAGAAGTGAATATCGAGATTGAGGTGATTCAGCAAATGAGTAATGAGGAAAAGTTGAAAAAAATGAAGGAATTTTTAAACAGCCTTACGGATGAAGATAGAGAAGAATGGAGAAAAATGAATGATTTTTTGGAAAAACAGCGCCGCCTTCACCGGGAAATAGCACAAAAAGTATTTGAATTAATGTGATGTAATCGTGTGTCTATACAATGACACGCTGACTATCCCAGAGTTATTTCCTGGTTGGGAATTGCCGATTTTGGAAATTTGGCCGCAAGTGTTTTAGTTAAACGCTGTTCGAGTACAATTTTAAGTAAAGTTTATTGCGAGGGAAATTATGGAAGCCGTCAATATCAAACAAGAAGCCCGACGATTAATCGATAGCTTACCTGAAAACTCTACCTGGGATGACCTGATGTATGCAATTTATGTTAGGCAAACAGTAGAAGCGGGACTGGCTGATAGCAGAGATGGTAAAATAATTCCTGTTGAGGAAGTACGCAAGAAATTTGGATTACCAGAGTGAAAGTTTATTGGACAGAGCCAGCAGTAGAACATCTTCAGGCAATTCACGCCTACATCGCTCAAAATTCCCCTCAATATGCTGAGAGACTGGTTGACCGCATAACCAGACGTTCCCAGCAAATTGCAGATTTTCCTCTTTCCGGTCGGGTTGTCCCAGAGGTGGGAATAGAGCAAATTCGTGAAGTAATTGAAGGTTCATATCGAATTATTTACTATCTCAAATCAGAGCAGATAGATGTGCTGGCAGTTATACACGGTTCGCGAAAATTTACGCTACCTGAGTAATAGCGATTACCAAGTTATTTAAGTTGATTGCAGTTGCTTGTTAGGTTTGCTAATTCCAGGGGAGTGAGGTTATGAAACGCATTATTATTGGTGTTTTGGCTTTGGGTGTTTGTTTGACTCCTTTGACTGTTCCGCTGATGGTTAGACCTAGTTGGGAGCAAAGTGAAAATTTACAGGAAGAATTGCAGCAACTTTTACACCAAGCAAAGCAACAGACACAGCAAGGGCAACAAATACAGGCTATAGAAACACTTCAGCAGGTTTTAGCTATTGCAAGACAACTTAAAGCAAGAGAAATTGAAGCAAAAGCACTACTGGGAATTGGTTTAACTATAGCAATATTGGACGGAAACAGGAAGCATTAAATTATTATAATCAGGCTCTCCCTATCTATCAGGAAGTGAAAGACCGTTCTGGGGAAGCTACTACTTTGAATAATATTGGTGCAGTTTACCGAGATATCGGACAACCGCAAGAAGCTTTGAAATACTTTAACCAGGCTTTACCAATCACGCGGGAAGTGAAAGACCGTTCTGGGGAAGCTACTACTTTGAATAATATTGGTGCAGTTTACCGAGATATCGGACAACCGCAAGAAGCTTTGAAATACTTTAACCAGGCTTTACCAATCACGCGGGAAGTGAAAGACCGTTCTGGGGAAGCTGCTACTTTGAATAATATTGGTGCAGTTTACCGAGATATCGGACAACCGCAAGAAGCTTTGAAATACTTTAACCAGGCTTTACCAATCACGCGGGAAGTGAAAGACCGTTCTGGGGAAGCTACTACTTTGAATAATATTGGTGCAGTTTACCGAGATATCGGACAACCGCAAGAAGCTTTGAAATACTTTAACCAGGCTTTACCAATCACGCGGGAAGTGAAAGACCGTTCTGGGGAAGCTGCTACTTT